>OHMP01000807.1_pt1 | contig 14355 bp, 14 predicted proteins | sample 1569341 | NCBI WGS metagenome assembly OHMP01 (sample SAMEA3879584, study PRJEB24766) | human gut metagenome | biome: human-associated habitat; feature: feces | place: USA | collected 1985/1987 | reverse complement strand
AGGGATGCTGCTGAAGGTAAAGCGGCAGTATTATCCGGTAAGAAGCTGTGCAATCCAGTCTATTTTAAACCGGGCAGGAATATCCGGGCCAGCGCTTAGAAAGGTGGATAAGAATGTATATGCCAGAATCCTGAATGATTGTCTGAAGGTCGCAAAAGGGGACGCACTGCTCCGGTTTTCAGCTGGGAAAGTATCAGCGGTGCTGGGCGGTGATGGTCATGATTATGCAGTTCTTGATATGGAACAGATTTTTGCCATGTCGGTAGAGTATCTGCAGAAGACATTTCCAGGCTGTTCTTATCTGGGAGGATTTTACGATCATACAAGGGCTTCCGCAATCTGGGAAATCGGTGGGGAAGAAAAACTTCTTTCTGTCTACAAGGCGGAACTGGCTGCTTATGGACTGAATCCGACGGATATGGAATTAAAGCCGGTCATTCGGGTAACGACTTCCAATACAGGCGACAGTGGAGTAAATATCTATCCGATGCTGATGTTCGGTGCAGGTAAGAAATCCATTGCACTGGGCGATCCGCTGCGATTGGAACACAAGAATGGAGCAACGCTTCAGAAGTTTGAGGAGCAGTTGAAGCTGACGTATGGAAAGTATCAGCTGGCAGTAGGAAAGCTGTCCAGGCTTCTGATGATTCCGATTTATCATCCGATTAACTGTATGGTAGGGGTTATGAAGCGTCTGGACGTACCAAAGAGATATGCGATGGAAGCTGCCGATATGTTTAAATCACAGTATGGAGAAGACCCCTGTACAGCCCATGAGCTTTATTATGGGATATCAGAGGTGATTTTTATGTTGGAGACTGAGGGCGAATCAGGAAGCAGAATTACGAAGATGGAAGAAAAAATAGCAAGAGCACTGGGCATAAACTGGAAGGATTATGATCTGGCTCAGGAAGTGAAATGGTAGAGGAGGAAAGATGATGAACGAGAATATGGATTGCAGAGTAATGAAGACTTGCCAGGAGGTTCAGAAACTGCTGGGTGAAGATTATGAGGTGCAGATACAGAAGACGATGAAAAACAATCATTGCGAGCGTTTGGGAATTACGGTCAGAGAAAGAAATGAAAAAATTGGCCGCACATTCTATCTGGAAGAGTATTTTCAGAGAAATATAGATGTAGAAACGGTGGCTCATCAGATTGCAGAAAGTATGTTGGAGTCGATTCCAATGCCTTTGATGAAATGGGCAGAAAGTTTTAACCTCCATAATCTGGGAAATCTTAAGAATTTAATCCGGTTTAAGCTGGTAAATTATGATGCCAATAAAGAGGAACTTGCTGAAAGACCATATATCCGTTATCTGGATTTGGCAATTGTATTTTATATTGTTATTGACAGTAACCCGGATGGGGTAATGACAACAAAAATCTTTAATTACAATCTGGCAGACTGGAAGATTACAGAAGAGGAATTATTTAAAATTGCCAGACAGAATATGGAGAGACAGTTTCCGGTATGTGTGCATACATTGAAGAATGTTCTTTTGGAAGGTATTCTGGAGCATGGAGAAGAAATAGATGAAGAAGATGTCTTCTTAATCAAGGAGATGGCAAAGGATGCTCCTGCGCTGTATGTGATGACAAATCGTAGTCAGACCTTCGGAGCTTCCTGTATGCTGTACGATTCCGCTCTGGAAGATTTTGCGAAGAGCCAGGGATGCAATGTGGTAATACTTCCATCCAGTATCCATGAAGTTCTTTTGTTAAAGCATGAGAAGGGGATGGATTTTAAAGATATGAGGGAGATGGTTATGGAGATCAATCGAAATGAAGTGCCAGAAGAAGATGTTTTGTCAGACAGTGTATATCTGTATGACTGGAAAAAGAAAGAGATTCAGAGAGTGGAATGATAAAAATGTTGCTATAGTTTAGGGAAAAAGCGGGAAGGCGGATGTTATATCCGTCTTTCTGCGTTTGGAAAGGAGAATAAAGCTTATGAGTTTGAACTTAAATTATCAGCCGGAGGTACTGGTAAGCACAGAAGGACTTACGGAAGAAGAGTGGCTGAATTATCGGCGCAAGGGAATCGGCGGATCGGATGCGGCTGCTATTATGGGGCAGTCACCGTTCTGTACCAAGAGGGATTTGTATTATGATAAGCTGGGAATCAAATCGGTTTTGGAAGAGGAAGAATCCAACTGGGTAGCCAAAGAGGTAGGACACCGTCTGGAGGATCTGGTGGCGCAGATTTTTTCGGCAAAAACAGGTCTTACCGTATTCCCGATCCGCAAGATGTTCCGACATCCGTTATATCCCTTTATGGTGGCAGATGTGGATTTCTTTATTGAATTTCCGGATGGAACCTTTGGTATTTTGGAATGCAAGACTACGAATTACCATTGCCAGGATAAATGGGCCAACAATTCTGTCCCGGTCAATTATGAGTATCAGGGAAGGCATTATATGTCGGTGGTAAATCTGAATGTAGTGTATTTTGCCTGCCTTTACGGCAACAATGAAGATGAATTCATTATCCGCAGAATGGACAGGGATCTTGACAGTGAAGCAGATCTGATTGCAGAAGAGGAGAATTTCTGGATGGAGAATATCCTGAAGAGAACAGAGCCGCCTTATATAGAAAAGCCGGATCTGGTTCTGGAAAGCATCCGGAAATTCTGCGGGCCGGCAGAGCCTGATAATGATGCAATCAAGCTGGGAAGCAGCTATTTGAGTTTTGTAGAGCGTTATCTGGAACTGAAGGATAAAAAGAGTGAGATTGATGCAGAGGCAAAGCGCCTGGAGACAGAGATGAAAACTGCCTACTGTAAGGTGGTGGAAGCAATGGGTGTAAACTGCAAGGCCCATCTGCAGGGTACTGCAGAATCCTATATTATTTCTTATAATCCGGTTTACCGGACAGGAATTGATAAGAAAAATCTGGAGCGGCTGAAGCTCCATCATCCGGATATCTATGATGATTATGTGACTGTTTCGGAAAGCAGGCGCTTTTCAGTGAAGAGAGGAGCAGCGTAAATGTTGAAAAAAGGAATGTACTATATCTGCTCTCCGCTGTCAGCATCTACAAAAGAAGAAATACAGAAGAATATGCTGCAGGCGAGACATTACATGGAGAGCATCAGCCAGTCCTTTTCCTGCAGAGCCATTGCACCCCATGCATATCTTCCGGAACTGTTAGATGATCAGAGCCAGAGGGAAAGAAGCCTTGGACTGGCAATCGGTCAGGTGCTTTTAAGCTGGTGTGACGGTTTGATTGTGTGTGGGGATGTGATCAGCAGCGGGATGAAAAAGGAAATAGAGGCAGCTGAAAAGAAGCAGATTCCGATTTATTTTTATAGAGAAAATCGGAGGGGATTCTATATCAGCACATATCGGAAACAGGAGAGAAAAAATGAGATGCAGATATGAGGAAACAAGGTTTCGGAATGAGAATGATGGCTACTGTGTACTTTGTTATTCAACCGAAGACCCAGAGGTTCCGGAAGGAGCCAGAAATAAATACAGAGGAGAAGACCGGTTCATTTTTACTGCAGTTGGTACAGAACTTCCTGCTAAGAAAGATCAGGAGGTAGAATTGAATGGAAGATGGGTAAAGTCTAAATATGGTCTTCAGCTTTCTGTAGAATCCTTTACAGAAATCAGACCTCAGACAGAAGAAGGAATCCGTTCCTATCTGTCTTCCGGAATGATAAGAGGAATTGGACCGAAGATGGCGGAGCAGATTGTAGGGCGGTTTGGAATAAGAACCTTTGAGATTTTGGATTATTATCCGGACAGTTTACTGGAGATTAAGGGGATTACGCCTAAAAAGCTGGAAGGAATCCTGACATCTTATCAGGGAGAGCATATGCTCCGTGACCTTGCGGCATTCTTATCCCCATTTCAGATCACACCGAAGAAAATTCGGAAGATATATGAAACTTTTGGCAATGAGGCATTGGAGATAGTACAGAACCAGCCTTTTTCACTTTGCCAGATTTCCGGATTCGGATTTTTGACTGTGGATGAGATTGCCAGGAAAACCGGCTGCAGTCCCAAAGATCCCATGAGGATTGAGGGATGTATTGAATACTGTATGGAGCAGGAGAATCAGGAAGGACATTTGTTCCAGGAAAAACTACTATTTCAGGAAAAAGTCTATGAAAAACTGAATTATGGATACGAAAAGGGGACGGTCACAGAGCTGGAGATTGCCCAGTCTGTCTATAAGATGGTTGAGGCAGGAAAGCTGCATTTTGAAAGTGGAGTGTTATATGCCGAAAAGTATTATCGGTATGAGCATGAAGCGGCCAAAGCATTGGCAGCTCTTTTGATGCAGAAGGAAAAGGAGCCGGAACAGCTGGAAGAATTCCTTTCCAAAGCACAGGAGGAACTGGGAATCTGTCTGGCTGCAAAGCAGAAAGAGGCAGTGAAAAATGCGTTTTCGTTTCTGTTTACTATTATTACAGGCGGGCCGGGAACCGGAAAAACCACAGTTGAAAAAGTGATTCTTTATATCCATGAAAAGCTGAGAGGAGGTTCTGTATTACTGATGGCTCCCACAGGCAGGGCCAGCAGACGGATGGCAGAGTGTACAGGCTGTACGGATGCCAGCACCATGCATTCCGCCCTGGGACTGGTCAGTGAGGAAATGGAATCTGAATCATGTGATTTTCTGGAAGCAGATTTGATCCTGGTGGATGAGATGTCCATGGTGGATATGAGGCTGGCCTATGAGTTTTTTACCCGGATAAAAAGAGGAACACGAGTAGTTCTGATTGGAGATGTGAACCAGCTTTCCAGTGTGGGACCGGGAAATGTGTTCCGGGAATTGATTCAGTGCGGAGCCGTACCGGTTACTGTATTGGATCAGATTTTCCGTCAGGGAAAAGGAAGCCTGATTGCCGCAAATGCTTATAAAATGTTAAATAACAGTGCAGCTCTGGAATATGGAGAAGATTTTGTGTTTTTACCTGCAGATAATGCAGAGTGTGCGGCAGAGATCGTCGAGAGAGAGTACAGGAGGATGACAGCAGAGTTGGGAATCGATCAGGTTCAGGTGCTGACGCCTTATCGGAAGAGCGGTGCGGTCAGTGTCAACGCTTTGAATGAGCGGCTTTGGAATCTGGTGAATCCGAAAATGCCTGGAAAAGCAGAAATGACCGCCGTGATGGAAAAACACATCGGGACGGCAGAGTGTTTCTGTCACGATAAAAAGACAGCAGGCTTTGCCGCCCTGGAGCATATGGCGGAATTCAAGGATGTCAAGGCTCCGGTACAGCTCATGGTGATGGGATGCAGCAAATTTAAGGGCAAAGGCTTCGACGCGTTCCTCATGAGTCAGATGTGGGACTGTCAGGAGGACCGGGAACGGATCTTCCGGGAGTGCCGGTATCAGGTGGTGGCCACCGATATGCTGGCGGCGGCGCTTCCGGCGCTGGAGCGGGCCAACCTGGATGCCGACTTCTTGGAGGCTCTGGCGGAGCTGTACCCCTCATGCGAAGCATTCTATTTTCAGAACTGCGGCAAGCTGTTTCTGGCGGAGGATGTGCGCTCCCATCAGATTGAGGGCCCGGATCGGTTCATCCGCTTTGGCGTCAATGTCCGATTCTTCAACATTGAGGGTACGGAGGATATGCTCATCGACACGGTGGGCATGAGCACCCTGTTCCTGCCCGATCTCCAGTACCACTTCCACGGCATGGACCCCAACTGGGTGGTAAACCACGCCTACAATGTGGCGTCCTACATTCTGGAACATGATAACCCCATTCAGGATGGGGAGACCATAGATGGCGTGGCGGATGGCCAGATGTGCCGGGAGATCCCATGGAAGTGCCAGTACGAGGATGCCCTGATCCAGCCGCCCAGAGGGGTGCTGGACATCCACATGGGGAACTACGCCGCCGGGGGCCGCTGAAAAAGCTGCACAAGAATCCCTGCCAGCAGACTGCTGTTTCGGTCGTCCCCCCATTCTATTGAAACACAAAGGGCGGGGCCTGTTATAAGGCTCCGCCCTGCATATTTACAGTATTCAGTGTTATAAACAACCCTGGTTCGCATCTGCGCAGAGATCCTTCCACCGCTCCGCCGGGATGACCGATTCCACCACAAAAGCCTCCGGGTTGGGTGCAAGGACATGACGGGTCACCCGGAAAAGCCCCTCAGCGTCGCACAATATACACTTTGCATCGCCCAATTTTGTGTTTTGTGCTGCACCGCAGTCCAGGTATGCCTGCTCCAGTTTGACAAAGTCCTCTGAGATATGGGGCTGGTCTGCATTGTAATGGCGGCGCATATAGGCCGTATGGCTCTCCCCTGCCTCATCCACCACCGTCAGCTTGAGAGGCTTATCTGTCAGCCGGTGCGGAACATTCAGCACCTCCTCCACGCTGTGAATAAAGGTGTTGCGCGCATGCGTGACCCCCAGCAGCAGGATCTTGCCGTGAACTGTCCGCAGCCGATCGTAACAGCCGCCCGGGGCACAGGGCGTGCTGGTTTCCAGCTCACCCGCCAGGTATGCCGCTGCGTCCTTACCATAAGCAGCCATACTGTGGGTCGGGTGGAGAGAACGAATCACACCCGGCCGCTGCCGGAACAGCTCCGGAAGGATGCCCACACAGCAGGGGCTGTTCCGAACATCAAACACGGTATTTCCGCCATCCATAAAGCGCCAGGTATGGGTCGGCAGCAGAAGCAACCCCTGTGCAAAATACTCCATCAGGGCATCCAGGACGGTATCTGCGCCCCCCTCCACCTCTCCGATGGACTTCATAGACGAATGGATCAGGATGGTCTCGGCACCGGTCAGCCCCATCGCCGCCAGGTCCTGTTTAAGGCTCTGTTTTGTATACGCCATATTGGTTTCTCCTTTTATTCCGCCCGCTCCCCGGCTCAAATGAGGACAGCCGTTCCCTCGGGTCGCAGCAGTTTTTAACTGTTCCCATCCTATCATAGTCTCCCCTTTGACGCAAGCGCAGAACGGATAGCAAGTCGATCTCCATGCTTGGAATGGCCGGTTTTGACTGTGTTTTCGCCTTACAGCACTCTTACAGTCGTGACCGTTGTGATGCAATTTTTCGGATAAGATCTTGGACACAGCACCATCCAAGCCCCCTTCTCTTATCGAGAAAAGAGCTGACTTTTCTGGTATATCCAACGATAAAACAAACGGCCCTGGCGCAGGTGTCCCAACAAGAACACTGCGCCAGGGCTGTTTGTATGAAGAAGAAAAATATCTTTCAGCTGTCAGAGAAGAACCGGACACCTACGGCAAAGTATGCCCCACTGCTGGAGAGACTCTGCCAGAGAGAGGGAGCAGACGCCTTATCCTGCTCCGCCAGCAAAAAGCAAGTTCAGACCCGGACACCGTATGCTCGCAGGTTTTGGCGCAGCTGCTCCGGGTCCTGACGGAAGAGAATACCTGCCATTCCTTCCTGCTGTGCTGCTTCCACATTGATGGGCGTATCATCGATGAACACACATTCCTCTGCACACAGGGCAAACCTCTGCAAAAAGGTTTGATAGATTCGAGGATCTGGCTTCAAAAGCCCCACCTGTGCAGAAATCAATGCTCCATCCATCAGGCGGCTGGCCTCTGTGCGAGCCCAATACAGGGGCTGGCGCGCAGCGGCATTGGACAACAGATAAAGCTGGTAGCCCTGCTGTTTGAGCTGCCGCACCAGTTCCAGCATACCACGAACTGGAATAAGCGGCTCATCCCAAGCCTCGATCAGATCCTGCGCCACTGCATGCAGCGGCTCCGGCAGGCGGGGCAGGATGCGCTGCTCTGCTCCGGCTTCGTCCAGTGTGCCCCGGTCCAGCATGACCCATTCCACTGAGCGGAACACCTGCTCCAGCAGCATCTTCCGCTGCTCTTCCGTAAGGACATAGCGGGAAAGGAACAGCTCCGGGTCAAAGCGGATCAGCACGTTGCCCATATCCAACACAATATTTTTGATCATGGCAGTGCCCTCCGGCCATCAAAGGATCTCCAAATATTTTACGCCTTCCATCCGCCTTACAATATTCAGGATCTGTTCCTGATTTCGGATGGTCTGACTGCGGATCGTAACGATAAATGCAAACAGCACCGAATCGTAGTGCGCATTTTCTTCCTTTTGGATATCGCTCAGTTCCAGATCCAGTTCCCGAGCGTTGCGCAAAAACTCCCCAAAGGGAACACTGGAATCCAACTCAATGTACAGATCCACCGAATTTGTACGGTTGCGCATATAAAAATCCCAATGGTGCAGCAGTGTCAGCACGGAAAAAACCGCCAAACAAGCCACAATGGCTACTTCGTATAATCCAATGCCAATGGACAGCCCAATGCAGGCTGATGCCCATAATCCAGCCGCAGTAGTCAGCCCCTTGATCTGGTTATGAGCGGTTACAATGATCGTTCCTGCTCCTAAAAAACCAATGCCGCTGACCACTTGGGCACCCAAACGGACAGGGTCCCCCACATGATAGACCTGATAAGCGTACTGGTTGATCAGCATTACGACACAAGAGCCAATGCTCACCAGCATATAGGTGCGCATACCGGCAGGGCGATTCATTCGCCCTCGTTCTGAGCCGATCACTCCGCCCAATATCAACGCCATCAAAATACGCATCACAATGGCGGTCATGGTCAGTTCTCTTGCGTGGAGCACAGAGTCTCCCTCCTGTTCTTATTGATTCTTAGGGAAAAATCCAGCGTAGTCGCTTTTTGTGAACAAACCGGCTGCCCGTGCAGCATTCACATAGGCGTAGCGAAGCTCGCCCTCGTCCAGCACGACCGTCTCGCCGCCGCCAGCCGAATCAATGTGGAGCGGGTAGCCGATATGCTGCGCATACAGAGTCGTGGTGGTCACCGCCCGCGGAAGGTGCAGCAGCGTGCCAACGACCAATACGCTATCGGCTTCCATTTCCTGCAAGAGCTTCAGGGTGCCGATCGCATTGCCGCAGGTGTCCCTTGCATCCTCGTCCAGAAGGATACGCTCTGCCTCGATCCCCTGCTCCAGCAGCCACTGCTGCATAACAGAAGCCTCTGTAAAGGGGGTGCGCACATCGCCGCCGCTGAGGATGAGCTTTGCGTCCGGATACTTATGGGCCATTTCCAATGCCCGCTCCAGGCGGCTGAGCATCCCGGCAGAGGGGGTGCCATTCTTTTTGGGAGTTTGGCCATAAACAGCGATGGCATCGGGGATGATCTCCGTACGGGGCTGGCTGGTGTATTCGGTATGCAGCAGGGTGTCCGCCTGGTCCAGCATCTCGGTCACTGCCTGGGCTGCTTCCGGAGACAGCTGCATCATAGCATCCAACCGTTCTGCTTCTCCTTCTGTATCGCCCAACAAATGCATGACGATGCTGCTGACCCCCAGAGCGTGAAGGTCTGTGATATCTTGCCGCAGGATCTGGTCCAGCTGCGAGAGTGCAGCCTCGTAATTCTGGTTGATCAGATAAACTTCAGCCTGCAGGCGGTATGCGTCCAGATGCTCCGGGTGTTCGGTCACCACTGTATCCAGCTGGCTGTACACCTTATTCCACTCCCACCGGCGAAAGGCGATCACGGACTCCTTCAGCAATGGATCTGCAAGATATTCCTCTGCATACTGTGGGACCAGAGCCTCAATGGGTTCTCCCCTGCCCTGCTGGTTGGGGATCGGCATAGGACGTTCTTCGGTCAATGTTACCGAGACGGCAGGCTGCTGCGGCTTCTTGGCCGCCGGTGTGCAGCCTACTGCCACCAGTGCTGCCATCCATACAGCGCAAAGCCGCAGAACAAGCGGATGTTTTGATTTTTTCATGGATTATCTCCTTTATAATGTCCTAGAGAGGGGCAGCGGTTCTTCCGGAGAGCTATAGTCTCCTTGCAGCAGCTGAGCAAAAAATCCCCGTATCCCTTGGGCCAGCATATCCCCCTTTGCAGCAGCTTCGTTGACAAGGTCTTTCTCCACCCAGTAGCATCCGGAGTCAAGGTCCTGTGCAAGGCTGTCCATAGGGAACCCCTTGATCCGCAGGGGGTGGGGCTGCGCATTGATCCAGAACCACCCCGTGGACACCGAAGGTCCAAAGGCACTTTTCAGGATCTTCCCCCCCTGGGCCACACACAGCCCATTCAAAAAGCGGGCTTGGATGCGTCCGCCGTGCTGGCAGGCCAAAGCGCTGTAATGGGCAATAAACTCCTCATCGGTCAGGGTCCTATCTTCTACTCGGCGGACATATGGCCCCGGCTGCTGCTCTGGGGGAACGCCTTGGAGATACAGTCCTGAATCCAGTGCAAAACTGCACATTCCTGTTGCCAGAGAGTAGGCCGCTGCCTTGATACACGCATTTTCCAGCGGAGTGTTCCCGGTCTCCGCTATATCCGGGAGTTCTATGCCCAGCTGCGCTGGCGTAAGAAGCCGCACCGGCATCCCATCCAGAATGGCTTGCAGGTTTCGCAGTTTGCTGGGATTTCCGGTCCCATAAAACACATCCATATCCGCTGAAACTCCTTATAAAAAGAGCAGAGACTCTCTGCGGTCTCTGCCCTTTTGCTTACAGGCCAAACTTCTGGTTTCGATAGGCAGAAAGCTGGGCAGGCCAGTCGGTTTGGATCACATTGCAGCCCCGGTCCATCAGCACGCCCCAGGCAGAATCCGGCCCCAAGCGCAGGGCCATATCGTCATCGTAGGTACCGCTGAGAATGTGATGATCGCTCAGGGTGATGCTGTTGATCCAGACATACAGCCCCTGCTCACGCAGCCAGCGGAGATTTTCCTCTGCAAACATCTCCGAGTCTGCGCTCTTGGCAATGACCTCTACGCCCACCACATTGATGTTGTCATAGGCCAACACCTGGCGTACTTCCTCCATGCTGTAAGCAATGGGCATATACATGTACTTCACCGGACAGTTTTGGAAAAAGTCCAGATACTCCTTTTTTACCGGAGTCTTAATGATAGCTTGCTGCACAGCGTGGGGGTACCGGCGCAGAACTGCATCGGTCTCGGGCAGGATGCTCCAAGCCCGATCCACATTGAAGAGTTCCCCGTGGGTAAAATGCGCCAGGATCTCCTCAAAACGCTCTACATGTTTGCCGCTGTCCTCGCCAATACTGTTCTGAAACACCAGCTTATCGATCTGCTCGGAGGACATGGTCTTGATGTTCGCCTCCTGTTTCAGCAGGCGCTGCTCGTAGGTGTCGTGGAATGCAAACAGTACCCCGTCCGTAGACTTTGACAGATCGCACTCAAACATATCTGCGCCCATTTGCAGTGCCAGCTCAAAGGACGGAATGGTATTCTCAATGACATTGCCGCCCCAGGCACCCCGGTGCACAGCAATCAGCACCTTATTTTGCTCCAGGCGGGCATTGAGCAGCTGATTGATCTGCTCAAACTGTTTTTTGCCAACCATATGTTTCTTACCTCATTTTCTAATCGTTAGGCGAAGGATCACTTCTCCCGCTTGTCCACCTTGTTGCCGCGGCCATAGACCAAGTACATCACGATGGAGGAAATCACCATCATCAACACTGCATATACAAAGGTCAGCGCTGCATTGTCTGCATTGGTCTCAGAGTTGGTCAGCGACTTGATATACACGCCCAGGGGCTGATTCAGCGGGTGATACATAAACACCGACATATCATAGTCGCCCAGCAAACCGTTGAAGTTCAGTGCAAAAATGGCCAGCACCGTAGGCAGGATGATGGGCAGCTGTACCCGCAGGAACGTATACAGCGGCTTTGCGCCCAGATTTCGGGAGGCATCCTCCAAAGAATCATCCAGTGCAAAAAATGCCGCCTTGGTCATACGCAGGGTAAAGGGGATCTTGATGATCATATAGCCGATCAGCATAATGACCGAGGTTCCCGTCAGCACCCGATTCAGCATCCAGAAACGCGGGGTGTTGTAGGTGGTAATGAGACCCAGCGCCATCAAGGTGGTGGGAAGCAGCCAGGGGATCAGCAGGCCGTATTCCAGCGCACTGCCCAGACGGTCCTTCCGCTTTTGGATGATGCGGCAGGCCACCAGCACGATCACCGCTACCAGCAGCGCAGCAATGGCCGAGTAGCAGATACTGACCACAAAGGGCTTATAGGAGGTGGCTTTCTGGAAGATGGAGATATAGTTGTCCAGGGTAAAGCTGGAGAGGGTGAGCTTTTTGCTGGCGATGGTGGCTGCGTCGGTAAAGGAGAACAGCACCACCAGTACCACCGGGATCACATAGATCAAAAACAGCACATAGGCGTAGATGTGGACCAGCACATTCAGGATGGGGTTGCGGATCTTCTGCTTAATGATGGTGGTTTTGACCTTGGAGATGGACATATAATGGCCCCGCTTCTCGATCTGGATCATCACAGTCAGCAGCAGGATGGTAGCCACGCCCAAGAACAATGCCAACAGCGCCGCCAGCGGGCGGGAGCTTACATTGCCGGAAAAGGTCAGGATCATGGGGGTGATGGTCTGGAATTCCTGGCCGCCCACCAGCAGCGGAGCCGAGGTGGCGGACAAACCAGTAATGAAGGTCAGGATGGTGACCGCCAGCAGCGAAGGGGTAAGCACCGGCAGCACCACCTTGGTGAGGATACGGAACTGGGATGCGCCCATGTTCTGGGCTGCCTCTACGGTCTGGAAGTCCACCGCGCGCATCGCATTGCGCAGGAAGATCATGTGGTTTGAGGTACATGCAAAGGTCATGACAAACAGCACTGCCCAAAAGCCCTCAAACCAGTCGATGGGGAAACCAGGAATGATCTTTGCAAACAGAGTAGTCAGGATACCGGTCTTGCCATAAATGAACTTGTAGCCGGATACCAGGATGATGCCGCCATAGATCAAGGTGGTCATGTAGCCAAGCCGCAGGATCTTAGCGCCCTTGATATCAAAGTACTCTGTGATCAGCACCAGGCTGATACCCACAAAACCCACCGTGATGGATAGCGCCGGAGCCAGGATCAGGCTGTTGCGCAGGCTCTTCATTGCCTTTGCGGAGTGGATCAGCTTGTCAAAGGAGACCGTGGTAAACTGACCATCCTGGAAAAACACGCTGACGATCGTGTTCAGGTTGGGAAAGATCAGGAAAGCGAAGATGAACCAGGCAAAAAATGCAAAGATCACAATATTCCAAATCTTTTCTGGGGTAAAGGATATCTTTTTTGCTTTCATGGCGAATCCCCCCTTTTTAGTACTGCATGATATCTGCGGGGTTAAAGCTCAGGGTAACGGTTTCGCCCTTTTTGTACAGCGGCTTGCCGCTGTTTTTCTCGATCACTTTCACGGTCTGACCAAAGGCACGTACCAGATATTTAATGTACAGACCGTAGAATTCAAAATCCTCTACCACTGCATCTGTTTTCAAGGTATCGGCGGCTATATGCTCGTTGACGTGCATCCGCTCCAGTCGGATATAGCAGTGCTTTTTGCAATCCACACTGCCGGAGCGGTCAGCGCCAGTCCCCACCAAGAACGGCTCCTCCAGGCGGTTGATATCACCGATAAAGTTACAGACGAACTCCGTAGCCGAGTGGCTGTAGATCTCGTCCGGGCGGCCAATTTGCTCGATAACACCCTTGTTAAAGACGGCAATACGATCCGAGAGGGTCAGCGCCTCTTCCTGGTCATGGGTGACATATACCGTGGTAATGCCAAAACGCTTTTGCAGGTCCTTCAGTTCGTTTCTCAGCTGGACCCGAAGTTTTGCGTCCAGGTTGGACAGCGGCTCGTCCAGGCAGATGATCTCGGGATTGGTCCAGCGCGCTGGTGGGCTCGTCGAACAGCATCACGTCCGGCTGCATGGCCAGCGCGCGGGCAATGGCCACACGCTGCTGCTGGCCGCCGGACAGCTCCGACACCTTCTTTTTCAGCTGCTCCTCGTTCAGGTCCACCTTCTCTGCCATGGCATACACTTTTTCCCGGATGAGGGCTTTGTCCATCTTTTTGACCTGCAGGCCAAAAGCAATGTTCTCAAACACTGTCATAGTGGGGAACAATGCGTAGCTCTGGAACACCATGCCAATGTTGCGCTTCTCGATCGGGGTATGGGTGATATCCTTGCCCCGAACACTGACTTTGCCGGCGCTGGGGTCAATAAAGCCGGTGATCGTGCGCAGAGTAGTCGTTTTGCCGCAGCCAGAGGGGCCCAGAAAGGTAAAGAATTCGCCTTCCTGAATATCGATGTTGATATCCTTCAGAGCCTTAAAAGAACCAAAGGTCACTTCAATGTGCTCGAGATTGATCATGATTTTCACCTCACCGCAAAGCGGTTTTGAAAAAGCAGCGGGCCTGCAGCCCTGTTTGGCAGCAGGCCCGCCTTCTTATACAGATACGATCGGGAAAGCCGGGATGTTACGGCATATACTCCAGGGTGATCTTCTCACACCAGGCATCGATGTTGGCGGACACCAGTGCCCAGTCGATC
>OHMP01000795.1_pt1 | contig 14485 bp, 9 predicted proteins | sample 1569341 | NCBI WGS metagenome assembly OHMP01 (sample SAMEA3879584, study PRJEB24766) | human gut metagenome | biome: human-associated habitat; feature: feces | place: USA | collected 1985/1987 | reverse complement strand
TTTTTAGTTTCCACTTTACTGTATTAAAATTTCCCCACAACTATTTTACACTAACAGTAGAACGGGTAACGGACGAGGTCCTCTATGGAAGAGGGCAGCGTTTTGGCACGGCATATGGAACATCGGAGCAACTTTTTTTATCTACTAAAATATCTTCCAGAAGACCACTACTTCTTAAGTGGTGGATCAATGGCCGCAGTTAGTCTTCTGCGTAACCAAAAACGATAACAAAACCATAGCCTTAGAGCTATCTTTAGGCAATGCTTTGCCTTGGCCGCAGCGTGACACGACGTGGATCATGACGGGTACAAAAAAGTATAAAACGAAAGTAAGCGGAAGTTTTCCAACAACCGTGTAGGGGGCTTTTGGACAGCCCCTTAAGAATAAGGATATCCTGATAGCTAACTTCTTTGGACTATGTTGTCAGGCGCTAGTCCGCGTATCAAACTTCTTAAGAATCTTTCACTTCTATAAGTGGAAGAAGTTCAATCCATATGGAGCAAAGTTCAAGCATAGGCAGAGGCCCTTGAGCTGCGTGTGACTTTATAAATTGAGAAAGGTGGGACAACTGCTGCTGCCTCTGCAGACATAGATCGGAAGACCGCGTCCGTATAAGGATTGGCAAGTCTTTTCACTTCGGGGGAAACAACTGCATATGGAGGATACATCTGCCTTCGTTGCGAACATCTTGTTATAGGACAAAAGCTCTCCTGTATTCTGTGTTTTTAGCAGCAGTGAGCTGCATGGATGGATTGAATCGATTTATGGGTTGTATGTTAGGCGGAGCCGTCGGCGATGCCTTGGGCTTTGTCATTGGTAAAGACGATTTAAAGACGATTCATAAGAAGTACGGCCCTTATGGATTGCGCACGGTGCTAAAGTCGGCAAAGAACGGCAATAAGAGTATCATTTCGGATGATACTCAGCTTTCCTTATTTACGGCTGACGGGATGCTGTGGGCCGATTACGACGGACTGGAACCGGCAGAGGGGCTGTACCGGTCTTATATGCGCTGGTACTACACGCAGACGGAGCGCATCATCCGCCCGGAACAGGAAAAATGGATGAATCGCCAGTCCCATGAAGTCGCACTGGAATACGACATGATGGGGGAACAGGCTTTATTTGCCCGCCGCTCTCCCGGGAAGACTTGTTTGACGGCCTTGGCGTCAGGAAAAAAATTGTCCCGTGATGAAACCATCAATCACAGCAGCGGCAACAGTACGGTCATGAGGGCAGCTCCTATCGGGCTCTTTTATGAAGGCGATCCGGAGAAGGCCTTTTTTGTCGGCTCTCAGGCTGCCAGTCTGACGCACGGCAATCCCAAAGCATTTCTGTCGACGGCAACGATAAGCGCCATCATCGCTTCTTTGGCAGTGGGCAAGGATATCAGTACGGCTCTCGGCGGGGCCCTCCATATTCTGCAGCGTGAGCCGGAGGGGACGCGTCTTTTGAAATTGCTCCTGCGATCCATTGATGAAGCGGTTACGGACCGTAATCCCGTCCGGTCTATGAAGAAAATAGGTCTCGGGAAAAAAGCCGATGAGGCTTTAGCTTTGTCTATTTACTGCGTACTCAAGACGGGAACCTTGAAAGAAGCGGTCCTCATGGCCTGCAACCAGGACGGCGACAGCGATACCTGCGGGGCTATCTGCGGGAACATTATGGGGACCATCTTTGGCGATAAGGCTATCCCCAAGAGCTGGAGCTGCAATTTGGAATGCGATGTCTTGATTCGGAGATTGTCGCAGTGCCTTTATGAACACAATCGGTTGCAGCAAGTTGCAAGTGAAGCTGTCAGCCACTGATATTTCTTCTGAAGGCTTTTTTTCTTGACATTATGTGTGCATCCCATATAATGAGATTATTATTCTTGGCGTCGTGATGATGCCGGATCGGGGGAGCGCTTATGATTGAATCCATTGACCGGGCCTTGGCCGTTTTACAGCTCTTTTTAAAGGAAGAGCGGCCCCTCAGTGTAACGCGTATCAGCAAAGTCATGGAACTCCATAAAAGTACGGTAAGCCGTACGCTGGAGACGCTGGAACACCGCGGATTTATTCAAAAGGATGAAGAAACGGGCAAGTACTGGCTTGGACTGCAGGCGTACGCCTTGGGAATGCTGTTTCGCGAAAAGGATAAATTTCATAAAGTGGCCTATCCGTATGCCAAGGCCTTGTCCCTGCAATGCAATGAAGGCGTCCATATCACGACCTTTGCCCATAATGGTGCCTCCTATCCGCAGCACATCATCTTGGAAAAGATTAAGTCTCCCAGGACCATCGATACGGCACCGCCTATCGGCGCCGTCCGCCCGGCCTACTGCTCGGCATCGGGCAAGTGTTTGCTGGCCTTTTCAGAGGACTACCGAAAGGCTTATACGGGCTGTACTTTGAAAAAATTTACAGAATATACCGTTACTGACTGGAAAGAACTCTTGCCGGCATTGGACGAAATCCGCAATCGCGGCTATGCCATCGAACGGGAGGAAGTCGAGCTCGGCATGGCCTGTGTGGCGGCACCCATCTTTCGCAGCGGTCGCATCATCGCGGCCATCAGTGTTTCCGGACCGGCAGAACGAGTAGCAGATGCGAATCGGGAGACTACGATTCAGGCTGTGGTCAAGACGGCCGGTGATATCAGCCAGGCCTTGGACTGAGGACGGAGTCGTTTCTCTTGCGCAAATGTAAAATGTTCTTCGATGTGAATTGTTTGGTATAAAAATCATGCGAAACGGGAATATACTACATGCATTTGCAGAAATAGACTTTTATGGTACAATAGGCATGGATACTACATTCGGGTCACAAGATTGTCTGTTGTGAAATGAAAAAATCTTTCCTTTTCAATTGCAGCAGTGTGGGAACAGCTTGGGATCTTATCCATGATTCGAGGCGAAAAAGAATGCAAACTACAATCAGTATGGCTGCAACGACAGTGCCACGTGTGGCCTACCCATATAAAACGCGCAATGGGGGCGCTACTGTTACCATTTTTGTGCCTTACAATTGCCATAATCATTGTCCTTTTTGTATCAATAAGGCTGAATATGAAGACATGACCGGCTTTTCGGAAGAAGCCATCTGCCGGAGTATTCGCTTGATGGACAGCATTACGCCTTCTTGTGATTTTGTTTTTACAGGAGGAGAACCTTTTGCTGATATGGAATCACTGCAGCGCATGCTGGACTGCATTCCCGTGACACATAAGGTATATATCAACACCACCCTTCCGGTTTTTGAAACACAGACGGAAGACGATATCGTCGCTTTTACTCAGCGGAATCGTCATAAAATTACGTGCATCAACGTTTCTCGTCATATGCAGCATTATGTGGAAGAATCGAATGATCAGCTTCTGACGCGATTGGCCGTTCCTTTTCGCATTAACTGCGTCCTGTATAAGAAGTACCCCGTCGACCAGATAAAACCGTATTTGGAACGGTTTATTAAACTCGAAGGTGCGTCGATTCAGTTCCGTTTTGACTATACGGAAACGACGCCGGAAAACTTGTACGAAGAAGAAAATGATCAGATTCTTCACGACTTAAAAAATATTGCCGAGTATACAGGCCTGGACGGTTGCCGTATGCGCTGCGGTTTTCATTTCGATTATCAAGGGATGGAATTGACCTATCACAAGACCCTGCCATACAGCACGGTCATTGAACGGGATGAAAAAGACGGAAAGAATTACGATATCCTCTATGACATCCTGATCAAGCAGAATGGTGCCATTCATTCTGACTGGGATGGGACGCCCCTTGATCTTGAAGCTTACCGTAAAGTCGTCTTTGAACCGTATGATCTCCGATGGATTCAACCGTCGCGGACGGGGATTGGCAAACATTTGCCTTTCTTGAAGACCGCCTGCGCGGCGTTTCATTAATTGAATAGTTTTTGTATGACCGATAAGGGATTGCTGAGCGGCAGCAGTCCCTTTTTTTGATTTTGTCTGACTTCGGATAAGATGCTTTATCTGTTCTTTTCCAGTGGAAATCGGGTATAATAGGGGTAGATCAGATTGGCGTAAGGAGGCACTTTTATGGCAGTTACCATTTTAATGGGCAAGGCCGGAAGCGGCAAATCGTCCCAATGTTTTAAAGAGCTGCAGGACTGGGAAGCAGGGGGCGGAAAGGCGATGCTCCTAGTCCCGGACCAGGCGACATACGGCGCTGAACGGCGGTTGGCTGAACACGCTAAAGGGCGGGGCTTTGTGGGAACACAGGTCGTCGGCCTCTCCCGATTAGCCTACAATGTGTTTCAAGAGCAAGGCCTTTCTCATGCATCGCTGTCAGAGTTGGCTCGGAAGATTATTTTACAGCGCTTGCTTCACAAGGGCGAAAAAGATTTTTCCCTCTTGCAGACAGCTGCCAGACAGCCTAATTTTGCCGATACGGCCGGTCGATTTTTAGGGGAATGCCGTTCTTTCTGTGTATCCCCGGATGACCTGCGTAAAGCGGCTGAATCTGTTTCCAGTACGACCTTATCCCATAAGCTCCAGGATATGGCTTTATTATACGAGATGTATCAGGCTTTTTTGAGCGACCATTTTGGATCAGCTGATGATACCATGACGCTATTGGCGAAGACCGTCGACAAGGATTCGTTTTTGCAGGGCGCCCGCGTTTGGGTCGATGGGTTCCAATGGTTTACGCCGCAGCAGATGAATATTTTACAACAAATCGAAGCGGTGACCGACCGATTGACCATTACCTTGACCATCGATGCCGACCACCTTTTGCAGCAGCGGCGGGAAACAGCCCTCTTTCATCGGGCCTATGAGGTATACCGCGATTTACAGCGCCTCTTTCCGCATCTGGAAACGGCCGTCGTCCCGGAACAGCCACCGAAAACCTTGACGGCTTTTCAGGAGGACTTCTTCCAAGTTGTTCCGGCGGTACAGTCCCATCCGGTATCGGCCCTATCCATTTGGGAATGTCAGGATAAAGACGGTGAAATAGAAAATATTGCTCGGGAAATCCTCTGCCAGTGCCGCAAGGGGCGGCGGTTCCGCGACTTTCTTATCCTGGCTCGGTCGAGCGACATGTACCACCATCGGATGGAACGCATCTTTCGCCGTTACGGGATTCCCTGTTTCAGCGATTATCGGCGTCCCATGACCAGCCATCCGGCCGCTGAGGCCATTTCGGCACTGCTCAGTGTTTTTCGCAGCCGCTGGTCTCATGAGGCCTTGTTCCGCCTGCTTAAAAGCGACCTCTTTCCCATCAGCCGCCGCGATGTCGATGACTTGGAGAACTATTGTCTGGCCTACGGCATACAAGGCTATCATTGGCTGAGTGGGAAGGCGTGGAACTATGGCCGTCGTCATGAAGGCCAAGCCATTATTGAGGAACGCGAAGAAGTTCAGCTCCAGCGGATTCAAGCCATCTGTCAAACCGTGCGGGATATCTTGATGCCGGCTTGGGAGGCATCTCAGGAGGTACACCGCCTCCGCGATTGGTGTACCTTACTGTACCAATGGCTGCGGACTCTCGGCGTCCCGGCTGCCCTTTCTCGCTGGCAGGAAGACGATGAAGCGGCAGGGCAGACCGAAGCCGGAAAAGAGCACGAACAGGTTTGGAAGAGAATCATGGATTTTCTTACGGAAATCGTCGACTTCTGCGGTGACGATGTGACCGATATCGATGAATTTTCTCAGATTATCGAGGGCGGCTTGGCTACACTCAAATTCAGCCTCATTCCGCCGACTTTGGATCATGTAACCCTTACTTCAGTCGAACGAGGATATACGATGCAGGCACCGGTCGTCTTTTTATGCGGCGTCAACGACGGCATTTTTCCGCAGCACAGTAGTGAAGAAGGGCTGTTCAGTGATAAGGAACGGCGCAGTCTGGCTGATCTCGGCATCGTTCTCGGGCCGGGAAGCCGGTTTCGTTCCTTCCAGGAACGGTTCCTGTTCTATTTGGCAGCGACCCGGGCCCGGGAAAGCTTTGTCCTTTCCTATATGGTAGCCGACGATGACGGCAGTGCTGTGGAAAAGTCGTCGTGGATTCATCAACTCTGTGATAAGGGATATGTAGAAGATATCATTCGCCGGGATGATTCGATGGATTTTTCTCAGGATGAAAAGCCGGTTTTGGCCCTGCCGGCGGGACTTCATTACTTGCCCGGTCAGCTGCGGCCGGCCTTAGCGGGGCAGGCCGTGGACGATACGTGGTGGGCCCTCTATGACTGGGCCTTTAAGCATGGCTGGCACCATCAGGCCGTACGGGCTGTCCAGGGACTCTTCCATACGAACTTACCGGTGACACTGCCGGCTAACCTCGTACGCCGCTTATTTGCACCGGACGGTGTTTTGCGCGGGTCGGTTACGAAATTTGAACAGTATCGGAACTGCCCTTTTGCGTACTTTTCCCGCTATGGACTTAATCTTGAAGAACGGCGGCGCTATCAGTTTGCCGCCCCGGACCTGGGGATGCTCGTCCATGGGGCGCTGCGCATTATCGGTGAAAAATTGCTTCGAGAAAAGAAGCAGTGGCAGGATATTCCCGATGACGAGGTGCCGGCGATTTGCCGTCAGGCGACGGATGAGCTGGCACCGCAGGTCCAGCACGATATTCTCATGTCGAATGCTTACTTTTCACAGATCAAAGAGCGACTCATCCAAACGCTGACTCGCACGGTCCGCCGTCTCTGTGCTTTCAGCGCAGCTTCGGGATTCCGGATGACGGGTCTGGAAAAATCCTTCGGCCGCCCCGGAAGTCCTTGGGAAGCCCTTCATTTTACCTTAAAAAGCGGCCTCGACGTCGTCATTACCGGTCAAATCGACCGCATCGATATGCTGCGCCAGGACGATCGTACGTATGTCGTCGTCATAGACTATAAATCGGGGCGGAAACAGCTTGATATCAGTCAAATTTTTATGGGACTGGAGCTGCAGCTCTTGACCTATATGTTTGTCGCCCTGCTCAATATTGGTGATGATGCTGTTCCGGCAGCCGTGCTCTACTGCTACGTCCGTAATGACAAAGTGTCGTTGTCGTATCGTATCGATGAGGCCGATAAAAAGAAGGAGTACGATGCTAAGGGCAAATTGACCGGATTTTACCTGAATGACGGCGACGTCATGAAACAATTGGATCGGTCCATGGAAGGATTTTCGGACTTTTTGAACTTACGATTGAAGAAAGACGGGACCTTGAGTGAACAGTCGAAAACGATTTACGACGAGGCCGGTTGGAGTCACCTCCTGGCTTGGGCTTCACAGAAGCTTCAGGATTTGGCCGGCGGCATCGGTGATGGCGATATTTCCATTCGTCCGGTCATGCTGAAGCAGCAGACACCGTGTCAGTACTGTCCGTATCGGGCCGTTTGCCGCTTCGACCTTTCGATGGTCGGCAATGTATACGATGCTGCCGGCAAGGAAGATACGGATGACATGATACGCACTATTTTTGACAGAGGAGATGACGACCATGGCGTGGACTAATGAACAGCAGGCGGCCATTGACAGCCGAAAACAAACACTGCTCCTGTCGGCGGCTGCCGGCTCGGGGAAGACGGCCGTCCTAGTCGAGCGTATGATTCGCCGCCTGTTGGATAAGACCTATCCCATTGACATTACGGAACTGTTGGTCGTTACCTTTACCAACGCTGCTGCGGCTGAAATGAGGGATCGTGTCGGACAAGCGCTGATGAAGGCCTTGTCGGAAACGAAAGACCCGCGCATCGAACGGCAGCTGGCCTTATTGCCGTCGGCTCATATTTCGACACTTCATTCCTTCTGTCAGTACGTCATTCGCAAGTATTTCTATACTATCGACTTGGACCCGACCTTTTCCATTGCCGGTCAGGAAGAATTGAATCTCCTGCGCCGCCAAGTACTATCGGACGTCTTTTTGTCTTACTACGAAGACGAGGACCGGGCGGCCATTCTCTATCCCTTGGCCGATATGTTCGGTAGTGACCGCGGCGATGACGTCCTGATGGATACGGTAAGCCGCATGTATACCTATGCCCGCAGTTTGGCTTGGCCGGAACACTGGCTGAAAGCGTCGGCACTGGCTTATGAAACCGGCCCTGATACGACTCTCGATGACCTGCCCTGGGTACAGCCGGTAAAAGATTTTGTGCAGCGAGTTCTAAAAAAGGATATTTCCCTGTATGAACGCGCCTTGTATCATCTGAGACAGCGAGATGCTTTTTCGGCGGCTTGCGATCAGTTTTCATCGGAGCAGGAGTCGCTCAAAGCGGCTGCCGGCGAAAGTCGTTGGGACGATTTAAGATGCCGCATCAATGCCGTTGAATTTTCTCGCTTAAAGACGCTGCGCGGCTTATCGGATGACGACAAGGCCGTTTGGGAGCAGTGTAAGGCCTTGCGGGACAGTGTCAAGAAAGACGTTACGAAAACACTGCAGCCCGTCTATTTTTCGGCATCATCGGAAGACTGGCTGGACGGAATCCGTGCCATGAAGCCGATCATGGACGGTTTGGTCACGCTGACCTTGGATTTTTCCAAGGCCTTTTCGGCGGCGAAACGGGACAAGGGATGGCTCGATTTCAGTGATCTTGAACATCTGTGCTTAAGAATCCTTCTCAGTCCCGAAGCTACGCCGGATAATCTAATACGCTCGGCGGCAGCCGAAGAATTGCGCAGTCAGTATGAAGAAGTCCTCATCGACGAGTATCAGGATACGAATGGCGTACAGGAATTGATTGCTCGCCTCGTTTCGTCCGATGACAATCGTTTTATGGTAGGCGATATCAAGCAGAGCATCTATCGCTTCCGCTTGGCCGATCCGACGCTGTTCATGGATAAATACCGCACGTTCAGCCGCGATGCCGAGGCCCGTCAGCGCTGCATCGACTTGGGTCGGAACTTTCGCAGTGTACCCCTCGTTCTCGATGCGGTAAACGATGTCTTTTCCAGGGCCATGACGATGGATGCAGCCGGCATGGATTATGGTGAAAGAGAGAAGCTCTACGCCGGTCGGACGGCGCCGGAAGATTCATCTTGGCTGGGCGGCCCGACGGAAGTCGATTTAGTCGACACGTCCGGTGACAATGAAGGACTGACGCCCTTTGAACAGGAAGCGCGTTTTGTGGCTTCCCGTATCCGTGAACTCTTGGAAAGCGGCAAGATGGCGGCCCGAAAAGACGGGACCTTAGAGCCCTTATCGTATCGCCATATCGTCATCCTCGTCCGGTCGATGAAAAATAAAGCCGATAAATTGATTGAGGCCCTTCAGGAACGGGGCATCCCGTCATATGCCGAGCAGCGAGGCGGCTATTTCGCCGCTGTTGAAGTCCAGGTCATGCTGGCTCTTTTACGCTGTATCGATAATCCGGAGCAGGATTTGCCCATGGCCGCCGTTTTGCGTTCACCCCTGGTCGGCCTCGATGAGACGGCCTTAGCCGAATTGCGCCTTATGGGCGACGAGACGTTGTGGCAGAATTTGCCGGCCTTTTCCGACTCCCTTGACGAGGCGGATCCGTTGAAAGAAGATATCGATGATTTTATCAGCCATTTTGAAGAATGGCGTACCTACAGTCGTCGCCAAGGCGTTGCTGAACTTATTCAGCGGCTTTATGCCGATACGGCCTACGTCGACTTCGTCGGCGCCATGCCCGGCGGTGATCTTCGTCAGGCCAACCTGAAGGCCCTCTATGACCGGGCACAGCAATACGAAGATGCCGGATTCCGCGGCCTTTTCCGCTATTTGCAGCTCATCGATAAGATGATGGAAGACGGACTCGATCTGGCGCCGGCTAAGGTCGTCAGTGAAAAAGAAGACGTCGTCCGTATCATGAGCATTCATCAGAGCAAGGGTCTCGAATTCCCCGTCGTCATCGTCGCCGACATGGGAAAAGAATTCAACCGCAAGGATCTGCAGGAACCGATTCTCTTCCACAATGAGCTGGGAATCGGCCTTAAGCAGTATGATTCGACGTGGCGAATGTTTTATCCGACCCTCATCTGGAGCGGCATTGAAGCGAAACTTCGCTGGGAAGGGACGGCCGAAGAAGAAAGGGTACTCTATGTAGCCATGACCCGGGCCCGGGATCAGCTGATACTCATTGGGCATGATTCTAAAGCAGCCGATCATTGGGCGCGCTGGGCTGACGGACTCGATCCGGCTCAGGGAAATTCGTACTTTGATTGGGTCATGCCTACGGTGGCGGCCTATTTTGGAAACCAGGTCAATGCCGAAACTATCCGAGCCGGGGCGTTCTGGCAAGGGGACCGCTGGCAGCTTCGCATCGTCTCTTCGGAACCGGCTCACGGTCTGATGGAAGAAGTCCTGGCCGGTGAGCCCCGATTAGCGGCCCTGCGCCGCGGGAATATGACCGATACGCCTATTCCCGATTGGCTCGATCGGCAGTTGTCCTGGCAGTACGCCTTCCCTAAGGCCGTTACGACAGCTGCCAAGTTTTCTGTATCTGAAGTCAAGCGAAGGTATCATGAGATGCAGAGTGAAGAACTGGCTGAAGAGAATGGGTTGGCCCTTTCTCCGGCCGCGATTCTTCCCCCGGAGCATGAAGCTCAGAACCCCTTCGACGATCTGCCGCCCTGGCTGGCAGATGAAGGGGACGGTGTCAGCGGAGCTCAGCGCGGTACGGCACTTCACAAGGCTATGCAGTATATTACGCCGGCTGCCGATCATACAGAAGGGTCGCTTCGCCGGGAATTGGCGACCTTCGTTAAACGAGGAATCTTCAGTCCAGAGGAATCTTCACTGATATATGTTCCGGTCTTAGCTTCTTTTTGGCGGTCCTCTCTGGGACGACGGATGGCGGCCTCGCCGGTGCTGCACCGTGAATATCCCTTTACGGTTCTGTTGGCCGGAGGACCCTTGCCGGAGATCGAAGGGGGAGAACGCTTTTTGATTCAAGGCGTCATCGACTGTTTATTCCGCGAAGACGACGGCTGGGTTCTCGTCGACTATAAGTCGGACCGGTTGGAACAAGATGATGATTTTAAGGAGCGGTATGCCGTACAGCTGGCTTTGTACAAACAGGCTGTTGAGCAGATTACAGGGATTCCCGTCCGGGAAACCTATATTTATAGTTTTCATTTACAGCGTGAAATTATGATGTAAAAGGAGGTTTTCTCATGGGTGTTTTTGATGTTGTCGGGCCGGTTATGATCGGGCCCTCCAGTTCCCACACGGCAGGGGCTGCCCGCATCGGGCTCATGGCCCGAGAGATTTTGAAAGACGAGCCGAAAAAAGCCGTCATCACCGTCTACGGTTCATTTGCTAAAACGTATAAGGGCCATGGTACCGACCGGGCTCTGGTCGCCGGCCTGCTCGGTTTTTCGGCGGATGATGTCCGCCTGAGAACTTCCTTCAGCCTGGCGGAAGAGGCGGGGCTCGAAATCGATTTTCAGCGTTCTGATGCCGAAGTCCACCATCCCAATACGGTGCGCATTGCTATGACCGGGGCTTCGGGAAGGCAGGTTGAAGTCCTCGGCGTATCTCTCGGCGGCGGTAAAATTGAAATCCGTGAAATCAACCGAGCCGAAGTGGCCTTAAATGGGGAAGAACATACACTGATTACGGTTCATCGCGACCAGCCGGGCATCATTGCCCAAGCGACGACGGTCTTGGCTATCGGCCATATCAACGTATCGAATATGCGTGTATTTCGCAGCGCTAAAAATGCAACGGCCGTCATGATCGTTTGCACGGACAGTGCCGTGCCGCCGGAAATCGTTCATATGATTAAGAACATTACGGCCATCGAAAGCGTCGTGACACTGCGTCCTATTTAGGAGGAATAAAATGTATAAATATGAATACAATAGCCTTCATGACCTGCTGACTCTGGCCGAAAAAGAAGGAACGACCTTGGCCGATATCGTCGTCCGTCATGAAGTAGAGTCATCGGAAGTTTCGGAAGAAAAAGTACGGGCCATGATGGACAGCCGCCTTGATGTTTTTCAGGAATCCATCGATGCCGGTATGAACGACCCGGGAAAATCGGTCAGCGGCCTTGTCGGCGGCGATGCCCATAAATTGGCCGGGAGCACGCCGACGCTTTTGGGAACACTGGCCCATAAAGCCGCCATCTATGCCTTGGCGGTCAGTGAGGCGAACGCCAAGATGTTTAAAATCGTCGCCTGCCCGACGGCCGGGTCCTGCGGTATCGTTCCAGCCGTCATGATGGCCGAGGCCGAAACACTGAATATTTCCCGAGAAGCCATGGTAAACGCCTTGTTTATTGCATCGGGCATCGGCGCCGTCGTGTCTCACAATGCCACCGTTGCCGGCGCCGTCGGCGGCTGTCAGGCTGAATGTGGCACGGCAGCCGCTATGGCAGCCGCAGCGGCGGCATCCATGGCCGGCGGCAGTAACGATATGATCTTACAGGCTTTTGCCCTGTGCCTGAAAAATACCTTGGGTTTGGCCTGTGACCCCGTTGCCGGATTAGTGGAAGTACCCTGCGTCAAGAGAAATGCCGTCTTTGCCGTTGAAGCGCTGGCAGCAGCTGAAATGGCGCTGGCCGGGATTCAGAGCGTTATCCCGCCGGATGAAGTCATTGCGGCTATGGCTGAAATCGGCCGAATCATGCCGGTGGCATTAAAGGAAACGTCCGACGGGGGACTCGCTCGGACGGAAACCGGGAAGGCCATTGCTGCCCGATTGGAAAAGGCGATGGAAGCATAAAAAAAACGCTTTCAGGGAGATTCGGGCCATGAAAAAAGACTGCCCATAGGCAGTCTTTCCTGCTCTTCCTGTACTACTCTTTTTCCCTTATCTCTGCTCGGTTTTGCGCAAGTGCCGGCTGTCCCTCGAGACGGCGGTAAATCATTCGGCATAGGCTGGCAGAAATGGGAGCATCCTTAGGCTGACAGGTAAATTCAACGATCAATTCAGCTTCGAAACGATTCAGTTCTACCCAGCGTACCTTCAATGTAAGTCATCCCTTTGCGGTTAATATAGTTCGGTTCGTTACTTCTTATTTTACTATACCGCCCGGCCTTTTACAAGACAGTTTGCGGCCCTCTGAGTTGACAATTTTGAGGTTTGTTGCTATGATATATCCCGTCAATTGAACAGGCGATACGGTCCGCAGGGAATCTCTCCGACAAGGAGGCTGGCGACTCTGAAACGGTTATCGTCATAATCGTGAAAGAGGGGGCTTCGCATTTGCGCTGCCCCTTTTTTGATTGCCAAAAGACGGAATATTTATGTTATAATGAAGTTGAGTATAACGCAAAGGGGGGAGATTCCATGAATACCTTACCGTTACAGACCGCCTGTCGGCCCCGATTTTTTTCCTTAACGGATACAAAAAAAATCAATGGGCTGCACCATGAATACGGACAGGCTGTCCAACAGTATTTCCACCGCCTTTTTCCTCACCGCCGCTGGCAGGTTTTTCGAGATCCCATTGGCACACCGCTGTCCATCGATGTAGAAATCCTGTATCCGACGGAGGAAGAGCCATTTTACCTGCTTCATACCATGGGCATGAGTGCGGCGCCCATGCGCTATCCGTCCGGTAACTTTGCGGCGGCGAACGAAAGCTACAGTGAATTGTGTCTCATCCTTCCGGCTCGCTGGCCTTTTCGGCGAGAGCGGGGCCTGTCACTGAATGATAAGGCGGCCTGGCCGATTTGGCTGCTCATGGAATTGGGCCGCTTTCCCCACGTTCACGACGTATGGATGGGGTATGGCTTTTTGCTGCCCAATCGGGAAAAAACGGAGTCTTTTGCTGAGGATACAGCGCTGTCCGGCATTGTCATCGTTCAGTTTGAAGGACAGCTGGGAGGCGTTAAGATGCCCGATGGGACGGCAGTGGAACTTCTCATGCCTATCCTTTTATATAAGGAGGAAATGGATCTGTGCAGCGATATTGGCATTGACAGCTTGGTCGATGCGGTTCTCGATGAATGCGGCGGTTCTTTCCTGCTCAATAAAGATCGGCCGAATATCGCCCTCGAGGACGATACGGGGCCTTAAAGAAAGGTGGATGGACGATTGTGATTACCAGTACGACGACGCTCGTTCCAGATAGTCCGGCTGCTGCCTATGATGCCTATCGTCAGGCTGCGTCCGCTGTTTTTTTAGCGGGAACGCAGGGGTTGAAATATAGAAAAGAGCATTATGAGTTGGCCGTTGATTTATCGAAGGCCGGGCTCAGCTACATTGAAGAGGAAGGCGATGAAATCGATATCGGCGCCATGACGCCCTTATGGCAGATTAAGATTTCCCCGGTCATTCAGAAACTGGCCGGCGGTGCCGTCAGCCGTGCCATCAGTGATATTGCCGATAAAGATATTCAGCGCTACGGAACTCTTGGCGGCGTTATTTCAGGGAAAGGTGCTTTTTCCGTGCTGCTGCCGATTCTCCTGTCTCTGCACGTCGACGTGCTGCTCCAGGATAAGGGGCGCATGAGTTTAGAAGATTACCTGCAGTGCCCTCCCATGGGCGAATTGGTTACGGGTATTTCCATTGCCCGAGAAGAAGTGTATACTGCTTATAAGGCCTATCGGCGGCTGCCGTCGGACGAACCTT
>OHMP01000792.1_pt1 | contig 14511 bp, 14 predicted proteins | sample 1569341 | NCBI WGS metagenome assembly OHMP01 (sample SAMEA3879584, study PRJEB24766) | human gut metagenome | biome: human-associated habitat; feature: feces | place: USA | collected 1985/1987 | reverse complement strand
CGGCACATAGAGGAGCCCATGCCGTCTCGCCTCTTTGGCAAACTCCTTGCGGAATTGGACGGGGATCTGAAAGAATTTGAACGGACGCTGCTCCTTGAGCATCCGCACCAGCCGGGTTTTTCCGCGTGTCTTTTTCTGATCCCTGAGCACGGCGTAAGCAAACATGGCAAAGTTTTTTGCCGCCAGTCCGGACAGCTTGAGGACGACCTCCGTTCCCTCCAGCGTAAACCGGACAACCTGATCAGCGGGGTCGTTTCCGAGATTCAATCCGCATCCTCCTTCACCGCTCAGCGCCCTGCGGGCGTCTGAGTTGATTTTTTTCCTGCGCGGACTCCCTGGAAAAGGAATCCACGCCGGGAATCAGGGACAGGCTGGAACCGGTATCCCATTTCACTCCAATCTGCCCCATATCGTCCACATAGGAAACCGTGCCCTTGGTGCCGGGCGGTGGGGCCTGCGGATCTTCCATGGAATGCAGGGTGATGCGGGTTCCGCAGGGTACTGCCGCCGAAGGCGCTCCACCTGTTCTCTTGTGGGGATTCGGTTCAAGTGATCATCTCCTTTTTGGATTCTCCCGATTCCGGGATTGCTTTTTCTTTTGTTCCTGTGCTTGCTGCTCCTTGCGCTGCTGTTCTTCCTGCTGTGCTGCCTGCAGGCGCTGTTCCATCTCAATGGAGTGGGTTTCGATATTCCGGCACAGCTTGGCGGTATGGCGCAGATGCCGGAGTTTCTCCGTGAGGACAGTAATCTGCGGGGAGACGGGTTCGTAGCGGTAGAGCTTCTGGCGCTGCTTTATCAGCACAGCGATTTCATCTTCCGCTTTCTGACGGATAGCATGAAGCTGCCCCCGGTCCTCGATTTTGTTCTGGAAGATGAATTCCGCCTGCTCGATCCGCTGATCCAGCCTGCGGATATCTTGTCGCACAGTAAAACTTGGGTACCGGGGCTTCTTGGGCAGCGCCCCCATCTTGTATAGGTAGGAAAAATAGAGCGCCCGCAGGCCGGAAAGCCTGCGGGGCTGTGTTTCCCCAAGAAGGAGAAGAAAGCGGTTGGCCGGGGGCTGTCCTTTTCCAGCCCGGTGAGGAGGCTTGGGATAGAGGATGCGGCGCTGGATGGCTTCCGGGGTGTACTGTTTTCCCAAGGTTTTAAACCGGACGGTGCGCCCGCTGCCCGGCAGAATCAGCGTGGGGTATTTCCTATCAAACCGAAAGGCATAGCCCTTCTGCTCCAAAGCGCGCAGGAACTGCTTCCATGTGAGGGAATCGGAAACCGCCGCATTGAGATCCTGCTGGATGGGCGTTTTCCATGTGGGCGCTCCGTTCTGCTCGGCCAGCCACTGGGCATAGGGGCGGGCAACCCGTTCCGATTTCTCTGTACGGATGACGGAAAGATGGTGCTTTACACACAGTTCATCCGAAATTTTCCGCACCCCAGTGACATAGATTCTTTCATTGCTGCGGTATTTCCTGCCGGTTTTCATGGACACGGAATTCCATACAATGTGGTTGTGGACGCATTTGGTATTGAGATGGGTGCTGACCACCGCCTGAAAGTTCCCGCCGAGCAGCCGATCCGCAAATTCCAGCCCGATTTGATGGGCCAGTTCCGGGGAAACCTCTCCAGCGGCAAAGCTTTGCACCAGATGAAAACCCTGCACGCCTTTCTCCTTGTGCCACATCTCTTTGATCCGGCACATATCCTCGAAGGCGCTTTCGCAGATGCAGCCGATGGCGGATTGAAACAGGTTCTGCTCGGTTTTGTCTTTGTTCAGGGCCTTATCGATTTCCCCCTCCAGGGATTCCTCATTTTCCCTGCGGGAACACTTTTTCTCATCGAGGGTATACTCGATGGCGTTGTCGAGGCGGTGCACGGGGATAATGCTGGTATACGCGATGGCGGTTTTCTCCTTTCTGAGTTTTAAGCGCGGGCAGCTTAGTCCGGTTCAAGGTTTGGCTGTGTACGCGAATTGCATCCAACCGCAGGTTGGTTACCAATTGTTTTTGACCTCCTCCCAAACCTGACGGGCAAGTTTCGTCATTTCCTCGACGCTCTGCTGGCTGGCTTCCCCATAGGTATTGGCGACCTTGGCAAGCTGGTTAGCGTTGTTGCACAGCCCTGCCATCTTGTGAAGCAGGTCGGTATGGTGGTCGCAGGGCCTTGCCCGCAGTTCCGCCCCCATAATGAGGGTGCGGAGAAACTCCTCACGGGGAAGGCCACTCAGTTTCACCTGCGCTTCCAGATGCGCCAGTTCCTTTTTGTTCAGGTGAAGAGGGATGATGTGGTTTCGTTTTCTCATAGATGCTTTGGCTCCTTTTCAACGCTCCGGTTCTTTCCTTTTGCGGGTTTTCTTCTGCTCCGGCGCTCTGGCAGGGTATTCGTAATGGACAGGAACATCCTGCAGGCGCAGCTTTCCGCAATCCGGTGCGAATGCCGCATACCGGGCGTAGGAATACCCTTCCGCATCCACGAGAATACCATCACTGCTGTTTTCGCCCTTGACCAGCACGCAGTGCCAGCGGAAGCTGCCCGGATCGAACCACATCTTGTCGCTGTAATCAAACAGGAAAATCTGATCTTCCTTAAGGCCGTTTTCCTGAAACTGTCGGAACTGCTCATCGCATAGAACGACCACCTGTTCCACCTGAAAACTGGTTTGTCGTTCCGGCACAGGCCGCAGTGGGTTCTGCCCATTGAGGTCGCTGATATGGCTGGGCCTGTGGTAAAAAACACCGTGCTCCTGATAGGCTTTCGGTTCCTCCAGGGCAATGTGTTCTACCGGTACCCCTTGCAGGTTTACCTTACGGTAATCCCTGCCGTAGCCAAGGTACAGGCAGTTTCGCCCTTGCGCAATCAGCATATTTTCTTTTTCCCCTTCGGCCCGCACCATGAGACAGCGGAACAGGCCGCCCGGATCGGCGCTCATGATTTCCCGGTTATCCTTGAGGAAGGGGTATTCCGGGGAGACGTCCTCCGAGAGCTTTTCAAAATCCTCTTTGCAAAGGACGATGACCTTTGTCACTTCAAAAACGCCGGGGACGTAGCTTACTTCATTCCGGCGCAGGCTGTCCAGTGTTTTTGCGTTTGCCGCGAATGCGGCATATTGCTTTTCTCTCAGTATCTTCACCTCTCATTTCTTGAATAAAATCAGCCGGTGCGGTTCAGCGGGGGTTTGGGGTGCTCCCCAAGATGCGTTTGGATATCCAAACGCTATGCTTGCAAAACCAGTCACCGGCTGGAAAAGAAAAAACGCCGCTGAATCAGAGGCCGCCGTTCTCATCCGCTTCCTTGATTTTGGCAAGGCCGTCAAGGGTGGTGCAGATGAGATTTCGCTTTTCAGCGGCTCCAATTTCAGCAGACATACTGTGGCTGATTTCATTCCCGCACACCACCAGCATACGGCACCGGCCCAGCTTCTGACGGGCGATGCTGTGGAAATCCCTCTTTTCGTCGGCGTTATCCGGCTGGAGGTACTGCGCTTCACTCAGTTTCGGGCAGATGGGGACATATCCCAGCTCATAAACCTTGCGGCAGTAGCGTTTGAGCAGGCGGGGCGCAGCATCAGAAGCCGCGCAGATGTAGGCAAATGCTTTTTCCATGATGAGTTTCCTTTCCTTTATATATCTCTGATAAAATGGCGGCGGCAGATTGGTTGTCCATGTGGACGTCCAGCCTGCCGTTTGGTTTTCTATTGGCCATCCACGTGGACAACCAACGGATTATCTGACGGTTTCTTCCTCTTCGGTGTGGGCTTCCAAAGCAAAGCGCACCCGGTCGGAACCCAATTTGTAATAGGCGTCGGTCACTTCCACGCCTACGGCTTCGTATCCTTCCAGCTTGGCGGCAAGGACAGTGGTTCCCGCCCCGCAGAAAGGATCGAGGATGCGCCCGCCCGGTACGCAGATTTTCACCAAATCCCGCATGAGCTGCAAGGGTTTCTCAGTGACATGGGTACGGTTCTGCGGGTTGGCATAGCGAAACACTCCCGGAAGGCATCCCACAGGGCGGTTTACCGGCATGGGGCCGTTGCTGCCCCACACCACATATTCGCTCTGCTGGCGGAACCGGCCTTTCTGGGGGCGGGAAGTCATCTTATCCCAAACCACCGAACCGCGCCAGATCCATCCGGCCCATTGGAGAGCGTCGGTGATGGAAGGGTACTGCCGCCAGTCGATGAACAGGCAGACCGGCGCTCCCGGCCTGCAGGCTTTCCGGGCATCGGCCAGCCATTCCGCCATCCATCTCGTCCAGCTTCTCTGGTCCCGGTTATCCCCGTCAAAATCCGGCAGGGCGTTCTTCGGGTCCATGCTGCTGTACTTCTGGTTGGTGGTGCGGTTTTTCTCCGAAGGCTTCCAGCCGCCCGAAGCATAGGGCGGATCGGTGATGAGGGCGTCGAACACCTGCGGCTTGAAGGCACGGATGATCTGCAGGGTGTCCCCATGCAGGATGCTCCAGCCATCCCCGCCGCTGTGTTCCATGGGCAGAATGGTTTCATCAACAATTTGAGACAGTTCTTTCGTTTCGTTCAGAGGCATCTTCCTTTCCTTGTTTGCTTATCGCTCCCGGTCGGAGCGTTTTTTCTGCTTGGGCGGCACTTTTTCCGACAATTCCGTTTCCACATATTCGCTGATGATGTTCAGCGCTTTGTAATAATCCCCGGACTGGTAGACACGGCTGCTTATTTCTGTGGCCTGTTGCGGCTGTCCATTTTCTTTCAGCAGCCGGGATGCCCTGCCGAGAATAGCGAAGATATTTCCATCCTGTCCCACCAGCTTCATTTTCGGGCGTTTGGGAACAGGCTGTTCTTTGGAAGTTTCTGTGCCCTGCACCTGTTCTACTATAAAGTCAAAGGGTTCTTCTGCAAAATGAACATACAGCACGCCATCGCCGGTCTGGATTTCCTGCTGCTCGAATCCCTCGCCCCAGCCATCGGAAAACTGGCCTTTGAGATAATCCTGAAGATCCTGCATTTCTGCTTCTGTGAGAGGCTCCTTCAGCTTTACCTTGGTACAGCCCATGAGTTCCCCATCCCGGATTTCCACCGTGGGAACGGCGCTCAGTACCTTTTTCCTGACGCCGGGATTTCGATCCTCGTCAAAATAGGGCATTAAATTCCCGCCGTCATCGCTGTCGCGCTGTTCCACGGCTTCCCGGATGCTTTCCTCGTAGTAGGCCATGTCGACTCCTGAAAACAGCGTGGGGTAATCGGCCACGCCGTTGTTCCAGCCATATTCGTCTACATCGTTTTTGTAGAAATCCCCGGTCAGCGGGGAATAGAGTTTCAGCGTGATTTCATTTTCTTCGATTCGACAGATCTCCCTTCTAAAGAGAATAAGCCGCCCTTTGACGGGCGACCTGTTCTTCCTGCTTTTCTTTTGCTAAATCAGCATAATCGCAGCCATCTTTTCCCGGCAGATTCTCCACCATGCGGTACTTTCCCTGATAGGCTTTTGCCAAATGTTCGGCTGCCCATCGTCCGGCAAAATCGCTATTGGTACAGATTTCGATTTCCTCAATTTCTGGGTGCCGATTCAAGAATGCTTCCAGCGCGGGCGGCTTTTTGAAGGAAAAGGGTCGAGTTTCTTGTCCTTCCTTGGGGGCGTAGATCCCGCCAAGGGACAGCCGCCATTTATCCGCAGTCCCTTCCAGCGTCAGATGGGCAAGGGTTTCGATAGCCGCTTCATAAACCGCCAGCCGGTTGGTCTTTCCCTTGGGCGGAAGGCAGAAGCAGTATGCTTTTTCGCTGCCGGACACCTCTGCCTTGAAGGGCTTTCCTTTGGTGTAAGTACCCCGCAGGAACGCATACCGGGCAGTACCGGCTTCGTCTTTTCCAACGAACACGGCATTGTGGTAATCGGCGCTCTCATAGAGAATCCCCGCCCGGACACAGGCTTCGATGACCTTGCGGCTGATCCCGCGCTTCAGGAGGTAAGCGAACACCCTGCGGTTGTTTGCCGCTGCCGGAGGCAGGGCGAATTCTTTTTCCTGCTCCGGCTGGGAAGGGGGCGGGATGTAGCTGGGGCTTTCTTCGCACAGGGCCAGCACCGCGTCTACAAACTTTACCCCTTCCACCTTAATGAGATAATCGAGGGCGGTCTTGCCGCCGACATCCCGGCTTTTCCAATGCCAGAAGCTGGTTTCTTCGTTGATTTTGAAGCTGTCGTGCGCTCTCAGCTGAAATTCGCCCCGGCTTTCGGCTTTGACCAGTTCTCCGGGGCGGTACCGCTGCAAAAATTCAATGGCGGTCATTTGTCTGGCGGCGGCAATTTGTTCTTCGCTTACTCCGGGCATGGGGAGTCTCCTTTCCTGTTAAATGACAGCCGCCCGCAGGATTTTGGCCTGATCGGTGCGCTCCCATGGGAACTCCAATCTGCCGAAATGCCCATAGGCGGATGTCTGTGTGTATCTTGGCGTTAAAAGGCCCAGCTGGGAAATGATCTCCGCAGGGGTCAATCCGAACACAAACCGCACCGCTTCCGCCAGACAATCGTCGGCGCAGACCGTGCCGGTGCCGAAGGTATCCACCTCTACCATAACCGGCTCGGCTTTGCCGATAGCATAGGCAAGGGTGACTTGGCATTTTTCGCACAGGCCCGCCGCCACAAGGTTTTTGGCGATGTAACGGGCCATGTATGCGCCGGAACGATCCATTTTTGTGGGGTCTTTCCCTGAAAAAGCACCCCCGCCGTGGGGGGCGAACACGCCGTAGCTGTCCACCATGAGCTTTCGCCCGGTGAGGCCGGTGTCGGCTTCCGGGCCGCCCATCACAAACCGCCCGGAAGGGTTCAGAAGGATTTTCGTGTCCTCGTCCGGGGGCAGGGCCTGCAGCGCCGGGGCCAGCACCCTGTCGGTGAGTTCCCAGCAGAGTTCGTCCATGGGTTTCTCCGGGCTGTGCTGGGCCGAAAGGACAACCGTATCCAGCCGCAGAGGTTTTTCATCCTCATCGTACTCCATAGTGACCTGCGCTTTTCCATCCGGTCTTAATCCTTGGATAACCCCGGTTTTTCGGGCTGCGGTGAGAGCGCTGGTGAGGCGGTGGGCCAAAACCACCGGAAGAGGCATCATCTGCGGGGTTTCCGAACAGGCGTAGCCCACCATCACGCCCTGATCCCCGGCCCCCAGCTGCAGGGCGGGCTGATCTTCAGAGGGATTTCTTCTGCGCTCTAACGAACAGTCCACCCCGGCGGCAATATCCGGGCTTTGCTTATGGACGAGGCACTCTATGGCGTATTTTGCCGGATCATACCCTACCTTTTGAAGAACAGAACGGGCGATGGCGGGGATTTGCGGCTCAAACAGGCTGGTAATTTCTCCAGCCACAATAATCTGCCCTCGTGTGACCAGCACTTCGCAGGCCACACGAGAAAGGGCGTCGTGGGAAAGACATTCGTCCAGCACACTGTCGGCTATGAGGTCGCACAGCTTATCCGGGTGTCCTTCCGTCACCGATTCGGCGGTATAAAACTGGTTCATCTTTTTCACCTCACTTGCAGGGAAAAGGGCTTGAGGCTTTTCCCAATTTCTTCGTAACTGTTAAAATGCACCTCGCAGCCTAAGAGATAGGATACGGCTTCTTCCCATTCTTTTAAGGGGTATCTCTCCTTATCCTGCAGGCGGTACAAATCGCCAAGGGCCGCCCATTTAAGCTCCGGATGCAGGCGTAGGTTGGAGATATAGGTGCGGTGCTGTTCGGCTATCACATCCAAAAGTCCGGTTTTCTTCAATCAATCCCTCCAGTGCAACAAAAAATATGGGCGGGGTACCCTGTGGCACCCCGCCCGGCTTCATGCTTCCGTTATTTCTTCCTGCGGTTACGGATATGCAGGAAAACAAGGCCGCCTAAAATGACAGCGCATAAGACAATCAAAATAATGGCTTTTGGTTCCATAGACTGATTCTCACCTCACTTCTGTGGCGACGACTACCGTGCGGGCGCTCTCCCATTCATAGGAACAGGTGACAAGCGTCAGCAGGCGGCAGTCCACACCGGGGATGGTTTCGGGTTTGTAGAGCGACTGTGCGAAGAGTTCCTTCTGAAAAGACAGGAAATCCCCATCGTCCGCAAATCCGGTGCGGTTAAAGGGGAGTTTTTGAATATCGGTTTTCAGCACGGTCGCCACTTGGTATTCCCGCAGCCCATCGCTGGTCTGCAGGAGGATTTGGGAATGCTCTTTTCGGAAGGCTTCATCCGCCATCTTTTGTAGAACAGCGAACATGGTCCCGTCGCTCATGTTGTGCCCGTAGACTATAAGGTTTTTGCTTTCCGGGGAACAGTCCCACTGAAAGAAAATGCTTCCGGCAGTGCGCCGTTCTCCTTTGTAGGTGCGCCGCAAATAGTATTCAGGTTCATCGGCGCTGCTCTGCAGAACAGGGTAATCCACGCAGGTGCCGGGAATAGAAATCCAGCCCTGAATATCCGGGTATTTGGCTTGCAGGGCGGAGAGATTTACAAGGGAGGCGGCCTGTTCTTTCCCAGCCGGTAGCTCCCCGGAGGGTTCTCCGGGGAGGGGCTGCGCGTATTCTTCTTTCAAATTCTGTGCTTCTCTATTGGTCAGCCCCGGCTGGATTATCAGAAACCAGAGAAGCCCTAAAAGACTCAGGCACAAAAGGCCGATGCAAAATCCTTTCAGGAAGATTTTCATCCTTCTGCGCCCTGATCCTCATCGCCTGTGGCCTTTTTCTTTTTGCCTACAAAGCGCAGGACAAGAAACCCGCCAGCAGACAAAACCGCCAGCACGGAAAGGCCAATCAAAACAGCGGGCGTCCACGGGTGGTCGCCGGTCTGCGGCACAGAGGGAACCTCCGGAACCAGCTTGTTGTGCATCTTGATGGTCGTGGTTTCTCCCGCCTTGATTTCTACCGTCTGGTCATCCGGCAGGATGTACTTTTCGGCATCCTCGCCAGCCACTTCGGATACGATGTATTCGCCCACTCGAAGGGTGACATGGATTTCTCCCTTTTCATCGGTCTGGAACTCCTGCTCGTAGGGGTTGCCCATGAAGTCGGTACCGGTGATTTTGAAGGTGCGCCCTTCAATCTTATCATCGTCGGCTGTCTTTACCACCTTCAGGGAACCGGTCTGCGCTTTGTTGAGGAAGCCCACGCCAGCTTCGGTTTCGATCCGAACCACCGCTTCGTTTTCCGTGATGGATAAGGGGTAATATCCATCATCCTTCTCGAAAAATTCCGGGCTTTCCTTTTCATTCAGGAAGTAATTTCCATACACGAGGTCCTTCATCTGATAGAGGCCCGGTTCGGTTTCGGCCATTTCTCCCGCCAGCTGGTCGATATCCGCGTCGAATTCCCCGTTGTTGTCCACATCGGCGTAAACCTCAAAGACAGCCCCGGACAGCTTGTTCTCCGGAAAATCGGCGTCCACCTTGGTGGTTTCGGCAATGCCCTTAATGATCTGGTTTTCGATGGTGATTTCAATGGTCTGCCCATCTTCGGTGATCTCCACCGGGAAGGTTTCTTCCGTCAAAACGAAAGCTGCTGGAGGCGCGATTTCACGAATGACCCAATTTCCAACCGGTACCTTGTCAAATTCAAAGTATCCGATGGGATTGCTTTCGGTAACCAAAAACGCGGTTTCTTCGGTAAACTCGGTTTCGTCAAAGCAGAACAGGCCGATTTTCGCGCCTGCCAGTTCAAATCCATCCTGATCCACCTTCCAGCCGGATACCTTGCCGCGCTTTAAGGTGTTTTCAATGGCTTCTCCATTGTTGACCTGAATCTGCACTTTGACCACATCCTGACCGGCGTATTCAAACACCACCGGGTATTTTTTGCCGCTCAAAATGTAGTGATCGTCGGTGCCGATTTCCTTTACATACAGGGAAGCCCCACAGGGTACATCTGTTTTAAAGATGGCATTGCCGTTTTCGTCAATGCCAATGGTTTCCAGCAGCCCGTCTGCCGGGATGGAGGTGCCGTCTGCTGCGGTCAATTCCTCTGCGGCAAACAGCCCGAAGGTAATGTTTTTCCATTCCTCATTCATGCCGATGGAGAAGGTTTCATCCTGCTCTAACAGCTTCAGGAGAGAAATTTCTACCTTCTGGCGCTCGTTGACAAAACCAACGCTGGCGGAGGTGAGTTCCACTTCCTGCCCGGCGTAGGACAAGGTGATTTCCTTGGGTTCCGGGTTGACCACCATGCCATCCGGCGCGGTGCGCTCCAAAATCTGATAGCGGCCCAGATACAACGGCTCCGAGGTGACGGTCCCGTCGCTCCCTGTGGTGAGGGTAGCGGCCAGTTCACCGGCTTTCAGGTGGACGGTGCCATCCGGGGTGACGACATCTTCCAATGCGGTGATGTCATAGACAGCCCCCGGCTGGCCCTGCACCTCATATTGGGGCTGGTATATTCCGCCTGCTTCCGCCACATGGCTGAACACCTCGCCCTCTTTGGAAACGGTGATGGTTCCTTTCTGCGCGGCATTGTATTTCTCAACCGTGACAACGTCCTGTGAACCGTCCACCACAAAGGGCACCGGCTCTTTGTCAAGAACATATCCCCATGGACTTTGCTGTTCATACAACTCGTAATTTCCAAACGGAAGCGGTTCCGGCAGCATGAGGGTGCCTGTGGAATCCGTCACGAAGGTGTCGATGTCGACAGGGCTGGGATAGTTGATGTGCTGCACCACCCACTCGCCGGTATCGGCATTGCGGATTTTGACAGCGGTTCCCGCCAGAGGAATAATTTTTCCACTTTCCAGATCCTTTTTCTCAAAACGGATGAGGGAGGTAAAGGTGGGGTTATTGAGGATGAAATAATAGGTCTTGCCATGCTCGGAAATGAACACAGAGAAGTCGGGGACAAATTTCTGCCCCTCAGCCCCTGCGGTTTGATGCACCACGTACAGGCCGTATGGAAGATCCTTCGACTGGGCAAAACCATGGGAATCAGTGGTCAGCAGGTCACGTTCGCTTTCTTTGGCGTTTTCATAGCTTACGGCGCTGGCAAGGTACACCTGAAACTCCGCACCTTCCTCCGGCTGCTCGATCTGCACCTCATCGCTGGAGGCTGCGGCAGACAAAGGAAGAACAGAGGCTTTGGAGGCAAGGCTGGCAACCGCAGGGACAAGCTGCGGCACAGACGATGTGCTTGGGGCAGGCTCCGGCTCGCTTTCCGGCGCGGGGCTGCTTTCAGAGGACGGTTCCTCGGCAGGCTCTGCCGGGGTTTCGGATTCCAAGCTTTCTTCCGGCTGGCTGGAGGAAGCAGCTTCCTTTTCCGGCACAGGGGTGGATTCAGGGATTTCCGAAGAACTGGAGTCGGGCGCTTCCTCGATGGAATTACTTTCTGCCGGTTCTTCCACCGGGACATCTTCAGCCGGGGCGCTCTCTGCGGGATTGCTTTCCTCAGCAGGCGCTTCCGACTGCGGGGCCGGTTCTTCCTGATCCGGTACGGCGGGCTGGTCGGTATGCTTGGTGATGGCGATGCTGCCGAGGATGACGTCCTCTGTGGCAGTCATGGGGATGCTGTTGTTCTCCAGTGTGAAATTGCCCGGCTCCGCGCCTACCGGATAGACGGTTTCGTCCAGCAGGTATCCCTCGCTGGGGGAAATTTCACGGATGCTGTAATCCGGGCCGCAGGGGTATTCCTTGGTGGTAAATTTGCCCCCGTTCGCCGTGGTGTAGGTATCCAGCAGGGTTTCCCCCTTGAACATCCCGTACACAGCGCCATCCAAGGTGGAATCGCCCTGCGCTTCGCCGGTGGCGGAGTCCACTTTCTCCATCTCCACGGTAAACTTCTTCAGAATATTGGAAAAACTCACGCTGGAGGTCTGGCCGGGGTAGATGGTTACCTGCTGGGATTCAGGCTGGACGTATTTGTCCGGGGCCTTCTCGGTTACGGTGTAATTTCCGGCTTGAAGGTTATCCACCTTGATGGTGCCATCCGGCCCCGTCACCACATCTTTTTCGATGCCGTTACCGGAGATGTGGAAAGGAATGCCGGAAACCTCTCCATCCTCAGAGGTTTTCACAAGCTGCAGGGTACCTGCTTTGATTTCAAGGGAGAAGTAGCATTTCACCGGCTCGGCGGAGCCTTCCACATCGAAGGTGACCACGTTCTGATACTCGTCCCGCAGCCAGTATTTCGTGCCGCCGGTAACCACGCCGGGAACAGAAGAGGGCAGCCGCTTTTCGGCGGTAATGGTGCCGAATTCCTTTTTATCGGTGGAAACGTGCAGTTCATTGCCGCTGACGGAAAAATCCACCCCCGGATAGCTGACAGCGAAATTCCCCAGCACATTGTTCTCGTCCACCAGTGTGGTTTCGTTTTTTCCATTGCTCTCGTTGTATTTGAGGTCATGGGTGTATGCCCCAACTGCGCTGGGATCATCGGTGGCAAAGGACGGGATGGTGTGGTAATTCACGACGTTCTCCCGAAGCTGATAGAAGATGGGCTTCGCGGCGGGGCTGTTGACGGTGAATTCATTGACGATCTGCGTTTCGTACCCGGTCCCCAATTGCCCATGGGCGATGAGCCAGATGAGGATTTGGGTGGCGATGTACTCGTCGATGGCGCTGCCGCCATACTTGGTGCCGGTTTCCACGTTGTACCCCAAGGTCAGGGCGGTGTTGATCATCGCTTTCTGCTCGGCGGTAAAGGCGGCGTAATCGTCCGACTGGTCATAACCGACGCCCGTGTGTACGCCTACGCTGAACTGGATGCAGTAGGCGGTGCGGAAGGCTTTCAAGTCGTTGATCCGCAGTTCGGTGAACTTATTGGAACTGTATCCGCCAAACGGGGCGGGAAGGTTGGAACTAAGGGAATAGCCTCTGGTATTATGGTCGATCATGGAGATGTACCCGTCATACTCATATTCTTTGGCAAAAGCGCTGCTTGGAAAAATCCCAAAACAGAGCAGTACCGCCATCATCATGGACAGCAGCCGTTTTAGATGTTTTTTCATACGATTCTCCTTTTAGACAAAATAAAAAAAGGCCCCCGCAGGCTGGGAGAGAGCTCTCAGTCCACGGGGGCCGGTGTTCAGATTATCGTTCTTCGCCGCTTTTCCGGCGATGGTGTTTTTTCTGCGGAACTGCTTTCTTCGGCAATTCCTTTTGGGTAAGCCAGACTGCTTCCAAAACGGGGGCGATTTCGATCCCGTTCTGTCGGCAGCCGTTTAGGATTCCTTCCAGATAGGCTTTGGAGGGCATGGCAGGGACGTCCTTGTAAGGGCTGTTCATGGTGTAGGCCATGATTTCCCTCTGACGGCCATTCCGATCCGTCACGGTGACAGGTTCCTTCCCATATAGATAGGGAAATCCCTCGTAATGGTCCAGATGCCGTTCGTCCTGTTCGGAGATCCGCCAGAGGACGCCGTCCACACAGCTTCCTTCTGCCGGAAGAATGGTGGCAACGCCATTCCCGCCGCCGTTCATGCAAAAGGCAAGGCGGTATCCTTCCAAGCGGACGGTATCCACCACTTCCGCATCGGGGCAGCGAAACGCCATCTGGTTTAGGTTCATATTGCTTCCATAAGCAAAATAGAGTTTTTCGTTGGTTTTCATCACCTCTATCGTTCTTGGTTTCGGCGGTTCTGCAGGCTGGGGTATTGGGCTTTGTCATACCGCCACGCCCGGTCGCCGGGGAGGTTCGAGAGCAAGTGCTCCCGCACATTTTTGTATTCCGGCCCGATAAGGCCCAGCCGCAAAAGAAAGGTGCGGAAGGTAAAGGCAGGATTTTCGCTGATCTCGGTTTTTCGCATGACGGTCCTGCTCTGGTTGATAGCCTGTGCGGAAATCGCCAGCGCCAGTGTGATATTCGCCCGAACCTTACCGGCATGGAGGGTGCTTTCAAAACAGCGCCATTCCAAGGTGCCGCGATAAAACACCGAATGAAGGTTCAGGGCGTAATACCTCGTCCAGTTGTAGTGCTCATAGCTTCCGTCAGAACCCTCATACCATTCCCGCCTTAGCCGGTCCACGGTGGTATTGGTGGGAAGCTTGCGGATTTTCTCCAGCATGGGTTCCCGCACCTTCTGACACCAGCGGGACGCCCGGCTTTCATTGACCTGCAGCGCTTTGAACAGGATATCCTCCTTGGAGTACATGATGCTGATGAGGTTCTTCAGACTCTGCCGGTTGTGGTTGGCGGCGTCTACATGAACGTGGATACCACAGGAGTCATTGACCTTGGCGCCGATCTGCTTTAGGCGCCGCATACACTCCTGGAGTTTGGGGAGTTCTGGATAGGTCAGCTTGGGGGTGACCAGCTCCACACGAAAATCTTTGATGTCATTTTCCAGATACTCTGTTCCGGTCCACTGCTCCCCAATAATGCTGGCGTCGCTGACCAGCTTCCACTCCTTGCCCGTGGGGTCCTTCACTTTCCAGGTATCATAGACGCCGCCTTTGGCTTTCGGTATGGTCCCAAAGTAGTCCGCCAGCGCTTGAGCGGCCTGCTTACGGGTGATACCGGTCATCTCCACTTCTACGCCGAAGCACTGGTCTTTCAGGCCGGTCATGCCGCATCACCCATCTTCCGCGGTTCTTCATCCACCGC
>OHMP01000783.1_pt1 | contig 14599 bp, 10 predicted proteins | sample 1569341 | NCBI WGS metagenome assembly OHMP01 (sample SAMEA3879584, study PRJEB24766) | human gut metagenome | biome: human-associated habitat; feature: feces | place: USA | collected 1985/1987 | reverse complement strand
TATGGTACACTAAACATACCGCAGACAAAGAGATAGATGATATCTTTGCTTATATCATATAAAAGGTGATGTGGGATAAAAAGAATACAAAAAGTTAGAGAGATTATGGAAAGAAAGGGGATTATATGGCATTTACACATTTACACGTACATACGGAATACAGTTTGCTGGACGGAGCCGCAAGGATCAAAGATCTGGTAAGCCACGCCAAAGAGCTGGGCATGGACAGTCTTGCTATAACCGACCACGGAGCCATGTTCGGAGTCATAGACTTCTATAAAGAATGTAAAAAACAGGGAATAAAACCTATAATAGGCTGCGAGGTCTATACTGCGGCCAGAAGGATGACAGATAAGCAGCCCGATAAGGACAAGCATCAGGGTCATCTCATTTTGCTGGCTAAAGATGATAGAGGGTATAAAAATCTTATAAAGATAGTCTCGACCGGCTATATAAAAGGATATTATTATAAGCCGCGCATAGACAAAGAAGTTCTCAGACAGCACAGCGAGGGTATCATAGCTCTTTCTGCCTGTCTTGCGGGAAAAGTGCAAAATGAGCTGCTCAACGGAAACTATAAAGGGGCTAAGGAGGAAGCCGCAGAGCTTCTTGAAATCTTCGGAGAGGGCAACTTTTATATTGAGATTCAGGATCAGGGACTGGAAGAAGAGGCCATGATAAAGCCTCAGCTCATTCAGATAAGCCGGGAGCTGGGTATCCCCATGGTAGCTACCAACGATGTCCACTATGTAAGAAAAGAAGATGCGAAGGCTCACGATGTTTTGCTGGCGATACAGACGGCTACCAGTATAAATGACGAGAACAGGATGCGATTTCCCAATGACGAGTTCTATCTCAAGAGCGAGCAGGAGATGAGAGACATATTCGCTTCCGTTCCCGAAGCCGTAGATAACACCAGGATAGTTGCAGACGCCTGCAACGTGGAGTTTGAGTTCGGCAAATATCATCTGCCTGAATTTAAGGCGCCGGAGGGCATGACCAACAGCCAGTATCTGAGAGAATTGTGCAGGAGAGGTCTCTCGGCCAGATACGGAGAAGATATAGACGACAGTCTCAGAGAGAGATTGAACTACGAGATCGGCATCATAGAATCCATGGGATATGTGGAATACTTTCTGATCGTATGGGATTTTATCAACTATGCAAAAGAAAACGGCATAATGGTAGGACCGGGAAGAGGTTCGGCCGCCGGCTCTCTGGTGGCCTACTGCCTCAAGATAACAGATATAGACCCTATCAGGTACAATCTCATCTTTGAGAGATTTCTCAATCCCGACAGGATAAGCATGCCGGATATAGATATAGATTTCTGCTATGAGAGAAGACAGGAAGTAATAGACTATGTGACGAGAAAGTACGGAGAGGACAGAGTCTGCCAGATTATAACTTTCGGAACCATGAAAGCCAAGCAGGCCGTCAGAGATGTAGGCAGGGCTCTGGATGTGAGCTATGGGGAAACAGACGCCATAGCCAAGGCTATTCCCTTCGATCTGGGGATGACTATTGAAAAAGCGCTTGAGACCAGCCCGGACTTCAAGGCCATGTATGATGAAAACCCCAAGGCCAGAAGCGTCATTGAGATGGCCAGAGCCCTGGAGGGGATGCCGCGCCACGCTTCCACTCACGCGGCAGGAGTAGTCATATCCAAGGAGCCGGTGGATGAGTACGTGCCCATGTATCTTTCGGATAAGGGCCCGGCTACCCAGTTTACCATGACCACCATCGAGGAGCTGGGACTTCTCAAGATGGACTTTTTAGGGCTCAGAAATCTAACGGTCATAAGAGATGCATTGGAACTGATTAGAGAAAACCACGGAGTAGAGATAGATTTCGCCAGGATGGGCTACGATGATCCGGGAGTATATGAAATGATCTCTCAGGGCAATACTCAGGGAGTGTTCCAGCTCGAAAGCCAGGGAATGACCCAGTTCATGAAAAATCTGCGTCCCAGCTGTTTTGAAGATATAGTGGCCGGAATTTCTTTGTACAGACCAGGACCGATGGATTCCATACCTAAATATATAGAGAACAAAAAGAACCCGGATAAGATAAAATACGTTCACCCGGCTCTGTCGCCTATACTCGATGTAACTTACGGCTGCCTCGTATATCAGGAACAGGTAATGCAGATAGTCAGAGACCTGGGCGGCTACAGTTACGGCCGTTCCGATCTTGTGCGCAGAGCCATGTCTAAGAAAAAGATGAGCGTCATGCTGGAAGAAAAAGAATATTTCATTCACGGCAAGACGGATAAAGAAGGAAACGTGGAGATCGCAGGATGCGTGAGAAACGGCATACCTGAAGCTGCGGCTGAGGAAATATTCAACGATATGGTCAGCTTCGCCCAGTATGCTTTCAATAAGAGCCATGCGGCGGCTTATGCGGTAGTGGCCTATGAGACAGGATATCTTAAACTGCATTATCCCGTCGAGTTCATGGCGGCGCTGATGACCAGCGTCATGGGAGACGTCAATCAGACCCCAAAATATATAAGAAACTGCAGCGAGATGGGAATAGAAGTGCTTCCTCCTTGCGTCAACAAAAGCCAGAAAAAGTTCAGCGTCGAGGACGGAAAGATACGTTTCGGACTTTTAGGCGTTAAAAACGTAGGAGAGAATGCGATAGACGCTATAATTTCGGCCAGAGAAGAAAAAGGCGCGCCAAAAGATATCTTCACCTTTATACAGCAGCTGGATATCAGCCAGGTAAATAAAAAGGCCGTAGAAAGCCTCATAAAGTCCGGCGCGTGCAGCTGCCTCAGCGAAAATAAGGCGGCCATGACGGCAGTATTTGAAGGACTGGTGGAGTCTGCCCAAAACAGCAGCAGAAAGAATCTGGAAGGACAGATGTCTCTTTTCGATATAGGGGGAGGAGATGAGATAATGGAGGCTATGGAAAGCCATCTTCCGGACGTAGCCGATTTCCCTAAAGAGACGTCTTTGGCCATGGAAAAAGAAATGCTGGGAGTATACATTACGGATCACCCTCTCAATAACTTTGCAGAGATGATCAAAAAAATTGCCACAGTAACTTCGGAGGATTTGAATCATGCCGGAGAAGAAAGTGAAATGGCAGGAGCTGTTTCACAAGGAAAGATCTACGACGGAATGAAGGTAGTTATGGCCGGCATGGTCTCTTCCAAGAGGACTCTCATAACTAAGAGCAACAAGATGATGGCCTTCGTAGTGCTGGAGGATTTATACGGAGTATCAGAGATGGTGGTATTTCCTAACGTCTATGAGAAGTGCGCTCATTATCTTCAGGGAGATTCGGTCATAGCTGTTTCAGGTACTCTGAACTTCAAGGAGGACGAAGCGCCTTCTCTTCTGGCTGACAATGTTTTGCCGCTTTTGGAGGCGGCGGAGAACGGAATTCCGGCGGGTTTTGTAAGGAGCGGAGGTGCAGGCCGCAGAGAGATAACGGCCTCAGACGCTGCGGCAGCAGCAAATACTTCTGGTCCCAAGGGCATGATAAAAGTCAAGATACCACAGGGCGTAAATGTGAATATGACACTGGATCAGCTTAAGACCACGCTCAGGCGTCATAGGGGGAGCGCACAGGTGCTCATATATCTTCCCGACGGAAAGATTCTCAAGACGGACAGGAATATGTGGGCAGAACCTACTAACGCTCTGAAGATACAGCTTTCAGCTGTCCTGGGCGGGGAAAACGTAAAGGTACAAGAGGAGTGAGAGATGAGAAAAATAGGAGTGTTGACCAGCGGAGGAGATTCTCCGGGAATGAATGCGGCCATCCGCGCAGTAACACGTGCAGCTATCTACAACGGACTACAAGTAAAAGGTATATATAGGGGATACAAAGGTCTGGTGACAGGCGAAATCAAAGAGTTCAAGAGCCAGAACGTAAGTAATATCATCCAACTGGGTGGAACCATCCTGAAAACAGCCCGCTGTAAGGAGTTCACCACACCGGAAGGCCGCCAGCTGGCTTATGATAATATGAAAAGAGAAGGCATTGATGCTTTGGTGATCATCGGTGGTGACGGTTCGCTGACAGGCGCCCGAATCTTCGCACAGGAATTCGATGTTCCATGTATCGGACTTCCGGGAACGATTGACAACGACCTTTACGGCACGGACCACTGCCCCGGCTTCGGTTCCGCCGCCAAATTCATCGCCACCTCCTGCATGGAGGTGCACCAGGATCTCCGCGTGTACGACAAAGGGCGTGTCACCATCGTGGAAATCATGGGCCGTCACGCCGGATGGCTGGCCGGTTCCGCCGCCCTGGCCACTTATGCGGGCGCCGGACCGGACCTGGTTTACCTGCCGGAAGTCCCCTTCCGCATGGAAGAATTCTGGCAGGATGTGGACCGGATTTACAAGCGTAACGGGAGCTGCATGGTCGCCGTCTCGGAAGGGGTGCAATATGCGGACGGCCGCTTTGTCGCGGAATCCGGGGACAGGGACGTCTTCGGCCATACGCAGCTGGGCGGACTGGGCGCCATGCTGGCGGAATCCGTCAAGCGGCAGACCGGGGCCAAGGTCAGGAGCATTGAACTTTCCCTCCTCCAGCGCTGCGCCTCCCACGTGGCCTCCAAAACGGACATTGATGAAGCCTACATGGCGGGGAAAGCCGCCGTGGAAGCGGCCGTTTCCGGCCAGACGGACAAGATGGTCGCCTTCGAACGGAGCACGGAAAACGGCATCTACTCCTGCAAGACCAAATTGACCAGCCTGGGAGACGTGGCCAACGTGGAAAAACTCGTCCCCCGTGAATGGATCAATACCCGCGGCAATGGAGTTGAACAGCCGTTCATCGACTACGTTCTGCCCCTCATCCAGGGAGAAACGGCCATGCAGAAGGAATGCTCCCTGCCCCGCTTTGCGAAGCTCAAAAAAGTGCTGGCGGACCCGGTACAGGGATAGCTTTTTTCTGGCAGCACCTTTTTCTCCATTTTCCATAACAGAGAGGAATTCAGCCTACCCGGAACTTCTCCCGGCCAGGTAAAACACTCGGCCAGCCACTAGCCCAACCCCTTTTCCGGCTCAAGGCAAATACGCGGGAAGGAGATTGCATAATTGACCGCAACTGCGGCATTCACGCTGTTTCCATAAGGTATGTACAACTTCTTGAAAAAGAAAAATCCCGGCAGGAAACAGGCTGAATGGCACGGCAGGGGCGGAAGAACATGAAAAAAGAGAAGGCGGATGCAACCCATGACTGCTTTTTCTCCAGTCCAAGAGGCCTTCCGTGCCGGCTTAAAAAGAACACCGTAATAACAGGAACGATAGTTCCCTTCATCATCCGGAAGAGAAAAATAAATTCGGGAAAGGAATCGGCCTGTTTCCTCATCCATGAACTTTATTTTCTCCATTCAATTTCTTCTCCGCGCCCGGATAATTATGGAAAAAACCGGCTTCCCGTTTAATCCCCAGATAAACTTTCCCCTATCATCTTTAACGAATTTATTTGCACTTTCTTAGAAATGTTTGAAATAAAGTTTTAAATTCCATTTTATTCATTTTCCGGTCTTATATTAGCGCGACAGAGGAACATTTTTCCCGATATTTCTGCAAGTGCCCTCATAAAGTCAGCTTCCTTTTCTTTTGAATATAATCCGGCCCTCAATCACCTTTCCCCCAGGGAATAAAACGGAACAACAAGATAAACTTTTGGTTCAGAAATCACCTGCGCCAAAACTCCACATCAAGATAAAAAACACTCATTGCCAACAAGTTTAAAACTTTTCTTCCCGTTATCATTTATCTTTCAATAAAAGTGAGCTGGACCCGAAGAAAAGGCTCCCCTGGCAATCCGTCCCCCCCAAGGAGGAGCCGGAACGGAGACGGTACAGAACTCCGGGACGGGGATATGAATCACTTTTCGGCTTCACGGGGATGGGAAACTCCTTTGTGCCGTTTCCCGTTGTTTTGTAACCCGCAATTCCGCAACACCCTTTTCTTCCGCTAGCCCTGCGCCCTGTTTCCTCTCTGGAAGATGATGGAACCGGCTTTTCCTCCATATTCAATTGTAGAATAATTCTTTTCCGGCATATTAAATTCAAATAGCGGGAAACAAGGAAATGAAAAATCTTGCAAGCAAGGGTGAAAAAAGGCTAAAATGATAAAGAGCTCCAAAATTCGACGCCTATCATTTCATCATGTAAAAACGGCTTGTTTCCGGATATTTTTTCGGAAACTGGCATGAAATCGGTCCCCGACCAGCTACTATCCAAGTTTTCCCCGCATGCCATGCTCGATTACCTGTTTCAACATTTTTATTCTACGCTGGCAATTGTTGCTTTTTTTATTGCCATCCTCATTCTGCGCGCCTGCGGCAAGCGCGGCAGGCGCTGGATTCCCGTCTCCACGGCGCCCTTCGGCTGCATGGCCTTCCTGGTCGTCTTTCTCCTGCTGACGGCCTTCATCATCTGGTTATTCAGCTTTTTCACCACGGGTCCCATGGTGGAGGACCTGGCCTTCACGCTTGCATGGCTGGCAGCCATGGCCTGCGCCCTGGCCGTCATTTCACGCCTGACCGAATACTGCCTGCAGCAGGACAAATCCGCCAGCAAGCTTTATCCGGGGGAATCCCGGAAGTTGCTTCCCGTCCAGCTCCGGAACAAGGGCATCCTGCTGTTCGTGCTGATCGGCGTCATCAGTTGCGTTATTGACATCATCACCGTACCCTTCCCGGTTCCGGAACTCCCGCCGGGGTCCGCGCTGTCTGCTGCCACCCTTGTTCCCCTGCCGCAGGAAGTGCCCGTGGAGGTCCATATCTCCTCCCGTGTCACCAACAGGTTTTTCGGAGAATGCGACTTTGACCTGACCGTCCGGGAGAAAGGCGGGAACAAGCATGTTTTCCCCGCCATCCTGATCAATCCCGGCGGGGAAAGCGCCATCACCATTTACAGGCTGCGGCCGGAGGAAAAACAACGCCAGGGCAGCTTGATATTCACCAATGGCATGCAAAGCTGCCTGTTCAACATGGATACCATGCGGATGAAGTCCCTGAGCGGTCCCGCCTCCAATTATCCCCCACCCACCCGGGAGGATCTGGATGGACAGGATATGGACCTGCGCCTGGAAACGGTGGGACTCTACCAGGGGCTTTCCTGCATACGCGGCGCGGAGCATACGGATACAACGCGCGCCTATGTTCTGAAAATCCTGAAGGATACGCAGCCATGACCGGAACGCCTCAAAAGGGTCGTTGACACGGGCTCTCCCGCTCCCTTACTCTGGATACGGCCAAAACAGCCATAGCCATGATTAAGATTACAGCCAAAAGCATCGTCAAAGCAGGAGCCAGGGAAGAATTCATCGCCACCGCCCGGGAACTGGTGGAAAACAGCCGTGCGGAAGCCGGCAACGTTTCCTACCACCTGTATGAGGACATTGATGACCCTAATATCCTGACATTCATTGAAGAGTGGAAGGACCAGGCAGCCGTGGACGTTCATGCGGATTCCGAGCACTTCCAGCGCATCATCCCACTCCTGAGCGACATGACGGAGGAAGCCATTGAAATTTCCCTGTACCGGGAAGTGCTGTAACTCCGGCAGGAAAAACCGCAGCCTTATTCCCTACCCCTTCCGGGAAAGGAAAAAGCGCCCCGTCCCACCAGGGAGACGGGGCGCAGGAAGCTTCGCATCATTTACCGTCAGAATGCGAAGCAACCACACCCGGAGCCCCAGAAATCGGAATACCTGGGCCGCGACGCATTCGCCGCGCCCTCCATCAGCATGAACGCGGAATGCATGCAGCCGTGTTCATGGCAGTGTGAGGAATGCCGGTGCTCCTGCTGGAAAGGCACGCCGGCCCTGGCCGCCTTCTTCGGGTCCAGGGGAGCGCCGTATCCGCCGAACACGGCAATGGGGGACCACTCGGGCAGCACCGGAATGGGCGCCGGGTCCAAATCCTTGAACGGTCCCGCGGCATAAACGATTTTGCCGTCCATGACGGTCAGCACGGATTCTATTCCCTTGATCTCCTCTTCCGGAACGGAGAAATAATCTTCGCTCAGCACGACCATGTCCGCCAGTTGACCGGGAACAATCGCTCCTTTTTTGCCCGTCTCGGAGGAAAACCAGGTGCTCCCCTGCGTATAAAGCCGGAGGGCTTCCTCACGGGAAAGGCAGTCTTCCTCCCGGTACATCGGTTCTCCGCCCACGGTCTTCCCGGTGGTCAGCCAGTACAGGGAAACCCATGGATTGTAGCTCGCCACGCGCGTGGCATCCGTTCCGGCCCCTACGGGAATGCCCATTTCCAGCATTCTGCGCACGGGCGGCGTATGTTCCGCCGCCTCCTTGCCGTAGCGGTCCATGAAATATTCCCCCTGGTAGGCCATGCGGCACTGCACGGCAATGCCTCCGCCCAGCGCCTTGACGCGTTCCAGATTCTTCTCGTCAATGGTCTCGCAGTGGTCGAAGAACCAGTGCAGGCCGTCAAAGGGAATCTCCCGGTTCACTTCTTCATACACGTCCAGAAAGCGGGAGATGCTCTCATTGTACGTGGCGTGCAGCCGGAAAGGCCATTTGTTGGCGGCCAGCAGGCTGACCACCCCCTTGAGTTCGGATTCCATGTCTCCGGGGAGGTCCGGACGCGGCTCCAGAAAGTCCTCAAAGTCCGCGGCGGAAAAGACGAGCATTTCACCCGCTCCGTTGCAGCGGTAATAATCGTCCCCCTCTCCCGGCCTGGTCATCCTGATCCATTTGGCAAAGTCCTCCTTCTCTTCCTTGGGCCTTTGGGTAAACAGATTGTAGGCAATCCGCACGGTCATTTCCCCGCGCTTGTGCAGCTCTTCAATCACCTGGTAGTCCTCCGGGTAATTCTGATAGCCGCCTCCTGCGTCAATGATGCTGGTCAGGCCCAGGCGGTTAAGTTCTTTCATGAAATGCCGGGTGGAATTGATCTGGTGTTCCAGGGGCAGTTTGGGCCCCTTGGCCAGCGTGGCGTAAAGAATGGTGGCATTTGGCCGCGCAATCAGCAGGCCGGTGGGATTGCCCTCGCTGTCGTGCTGGATTTCCCCGCCCGGAGGGTTGGGCGTATCCTTCGTATACCCGCAGGCGCGCAGGGCGGCCTTGTTGAGCATGGCGCGGCAGTACAGGTGAAGCACAAAAACGGGCGTATCCGGCGCCGCCTCATTAATCTCCTCCAGCGTAGGCATCCGGCGTTCGGCAAACTGGAACTCGCTCCAGCCGCCCACCACGCGCACCCACTGTCCCGGCGGCGTTCTGCGGGCCTGCTCCTTGAGCATGCGCATGGCGTCCGCCAGGGAGGGCACGCCGTCCCAGCGCAGTTCCATATTGTAATTCAGGCCGCCGCGGATCACGTGCAAGTGGGAATCGTTCAGGCCGGGAATGACGGTCCTTTTCCCGGCGTCGATCACCTGGGTATCCGGCCCCTTGTACTGGGCAACGTCCTCGTCGGACCCCACGGCCAGTATCTTTCCATCCTTGACGGCGACGGCGCGGGCCATCGTTCCGCGTTCATCCAGCGTTGCTATGTTGCCGTTTGAGATCATCAAATCGGCGTAAACCTTATCATTGTTTTTCATTGTTTTCATCATGGTTCGGGGTTGTTCCCGGAATGGTTCCGGCCTGCGCCCTGAAAAGCCAGGGAGACAGAATGCTGCTGATCAGCGGCATGAATACCCAGGTCAGCAGCGCCACCACACAGGCGTTGAACAGGAAAAAGGAGAGCCATGCGGGCAAAAGGGCGCGGATGGGCCCTCCCACGGTAATGTTCAGAAGAAAGATGACCAGGCACACGCCCAGATAAGTAGCCGCCGCCGTCTTGTAGCGCGGCGGCGTCATCATCGGGGTGCCCGGCTGGTTCAACCAGGCGTCCAGGCCGTTCATCTCCTGGATATGGGCCTCCCCTTCCGTATGGGCTCCCAGCAGCTTCATCCAGCGTTCGTACTCCGGGGAGGAAACCAGGGCTTTTCTGGCGGCGGCGCTCGCGAAACGGTCCACCACCACATACTCCCCGTTTCCGTCGGAGGGCCGCAGGACGCTGATGCCCACATGCCCGGGGCAGCTCAGCACAAAATTGACGAAATCCCGCATGGCGTGCTCAAACTGGCCTTCATGCCCCGGCAGAATATGCCGGCGCACCACAACGGTCACTTCCTCTGAAGGATTGATGGCGTTCATGCCTGATGAATGTTCAGGTTTTTTCTTCCGGCGCGCACCCCCGTGTTAACGGAGGGAGCGCCGGAAAAACTCTGCGGGCAATCAGGCGTCATGCTTCACCACCTGCGGGGACAGGGCGGACTGGGGAGCATGGTGAACCATCGTGTAGGCGTACTCCACGCCCACGCCGTAAGCGCCGCCCTGCTGCTTGAGCAGATTCATCAGGGCGTCGTAATGTTCCTTGTTCTTCCAGTCGCGCTGGAACTCCAGAAGGGCGCCGATGGTCGTCAGCCGCGTGCCGCCCGCCTGGACGATGCGGGAAAGGGCCGCTTTCTGGGCGTCCTTGGAGGTGGCGCCGCAGCAGTCCTCCACCACGTAAATGTTATAACCGTCGCCGATCATCTCAATAGCCGGCCACGTGACGCACACTTCCGTCCAGAGCCCGGTAAGGAGGATATTCTTGCGGCCCGTCGCCTTGATGGCCTTCCGGAACTCGTCGGAATCCCAGGAATTCATGGACGTGCGTTCAATGACATGCTGGCCTGGAAAAATATCCAGGAGCTGGGGCCAGACATAGCCGGAAAAGCCCTCCGTTTCCACGGCCGTAATCACGGTGGGCACCTGGAACAGCTTGGCGGCCTTCGCCAGCAGGGTGACGTTATTGATCAGATCGGCACGGTTGATGTTGGCTACGCCAAAGGTCATTTGGGGCTGGTGGTCAATGAAAACTACGGCAGCGTCTTCCGGCGTATACAGCTGATGATAATGCGAGGATATCAGGGACATCGTCTTATTCTCCTTATTAATCTATATTTAATTGCTAAAAGCGGGCATTGGCAGGTTTTGAAACTGCTGGCCCATGGTTGGTTGGAGGCCGGTTTCCCCGTTTTTGTTGACACTATGCCAAAGTGTGACCAACCGTTAAAAATGGCTGGCCTCCTGAAAAAACGCTCCATCCCCCACCGACCGGAGCTGAAAGCGAAAATGGCCTCTTCGGAAAAAGACAGTCATCGCCTCATGCAAGGCGCCCGCATCTCCGGAGATCACGCCCTCGCCTTCGCGAACACTCGGAACGACATAAAACAATCGCCCGGGCACAGCCCCGCCGGAAAGGAAAATCCCAACACGCCCCTGCCGGAAGAAACGCCGCTGCGCAACGGGGCGTGGACCGCTGCGGGGTGATTTGGATTACTTCCCTTCCCCGTGCTTGATGTTCAGGACATCCAGAATCTTCTCATACCCCGGCAGACGCCTCTGGAAATCCTTAAAATCCTTGTCCTCCTTCCGGCTCCAGCCCGTCTCCGCATAAGCGGCTATGCGGGGAAAAACGCGGCGGTGCAGCTTTTCCACATCCGCAATCCACTCCGTCCAGACCTGGCAGCCAAGACCGATGACATTCTTCTGCTCTTTCGGCTTCAACCCCGCAAAAACGGGTTCAAAGGAATAGGATTTGGACAGGGGAAGCTGGCCGTAATCCTTATTCATATAAGTCATGCGGGAAGTGGAATTGACCACCTGGTGGCCTTCCCGGATCGCCTTGGCGGCTATTTTGTCGGCCCCGCACCAGAAATGAATAATGGCCTTACCGTCCAGCTTGCCCAGAGCGGCCCCCTGGCCGCCGTCATTGTGCACGTCGGACCCCAGAATTTCATTCCATCCGATCATCCGTACTCCCTTCTTTGCCAGCATGCCGGAAATCCGGTTCGTAAACATGATCTGAAGATCAGGGAATGTCTTGATCCCCTTCTTCTTCATGAACTGCTCAATGTGGGGTACGTCGGCCCAGTACTTCTTATAGCGCACCTCGTCCCCGCCGATGTGGATGATGCCGCCGGGAAACAGGGCGACCAGTTCCGTCATGACATCTCCCAGAAACTGATAGGTCCGCTCGTTGGTGGGATCAAAGGCAGTTCCGTCATTGAAGCTCACGGGAATCTCCGTCACGGGCTTGGCGGACAACTTCAATTCCGGATAGGAAAACGTAGCGGCGGCGGAATGCCCCGGAATATCTATCTCCGGCACAATCGTTATGTTCCGGTCGGCCGCGTAGCTCACAATACGCCTGATCTGCTCCTGCGTATAAAAACCTTCATGGGGCCTGCCCGCATACTTGCCGCTCCCCCACGTCTCTATCTCCGTGTCTCTCCGCTTGCTGCCGATGGAGGTCAGCTTGGGATACTTTTTAATATGGACGCGCCATCCGGCATCGTCGGACAAATGCCAGTGCAGGATATTCATTTTCAGAAGCCCCATCTGGTCAATCAGCCTCTTCACCTCCTCCTCTCCAAAAAAATGCCTCGCTTCATCCAGCATGAAGGCGCGCCACGCAAACCGCGGGTAATCCAGCATGGAAAAAGGCTTCTCCGCCACGGTCCAGCTTACGGCGCCCTTGTCCGCTCCACCGTCAAAAAACGCGGCAGGCAGCATCTGCGCCAGGCTCTGCCCGGCGTAGTACACCCCTTTTGGAGCAGCGGCCTTGATCACGATATTTCCAGGCGCCGCCTCCAGCCGGTAAGCCTCCGGTCCGTACTGTTTCAGGGAAGCATCCTTCTCAATGCGGATAGTTTCTGCGCCCCCCGCCCCTGCCAGGGACAGTCCTGTTCCGCGTGATAAAAACTGCTGCAGCAGCCGGGCCTGCCGCTGGAACCCGGCGTCCTTCTCCCGGCACACGATGCGCGTGCCTCCATCCAGCTTCACGGGCTTTGCCGCGTTCCCGTCCGCAACCTTGACGGATACGGGCCGGGGAATGATCTGGTCCTGCGCGTTCACGGGCATGCAGCACACTCCGGAGAGCAGGAAAAGGAATACAGGGGAAACATAGCGGAACATCGTATTCAGTATACACCACTTCTCCCGGGAGTCTTTCCTTTTCTTCCCGCCTTTTCCTTAATCCCGTTAAAAGAGTCCGGAAAACACCCGCTCCATGACACGCCAGCCCGTCCGCTCCGCCTGAAATGCCATGATGCGCCCCTTGCCTTCCTTTTTCCCGCGGCGTATGATGATGAGCATGAAAAAAGACGACACGCCGGGCCTGTTTGCCGCCTTCGCGGACCGGCCCCTGGCGGACCGCCTGAGACCGGCCGCCCTGGAGGAAATCGTGGGCCAGGACCACCTGCTGGGGGAGGGAGGGCCCATCCGGCTCATGGCGGATTCCGGCAAGCTGACCAGCTTCGTCCTGTGGGGGCCGCCCGGCTGCGGAAAAACCACGCTGGCGCGCATCCTGGCTACGCGCACGTCCATGCACTTCGTCGCGCTCTCCGCCGTCTTCTCGGGCATGGCGGATCTGAGGAAAGCCTTTGACGAGGCCGCCAAACGGCGGGAATACGGCCAGGGAACCCTCCTCTTCGTGGATGAAATCCACCGGTTCAACCGCGCCCAGCAGGACGGCTTCCTGCCATACGTGGAAAACGGAACCGTCACGCTCGTGGGCGCCACCACGGAAAACCCCTCCTTTGAACTGAACAGCGCCCTTCTCTCCCGCTGCAAGGTCTTCGTCATGCATTCCCTGGACGCTCCGGCGCTGGAAAGCATCATTGAGCGGGCGGAATCCCTTCTCCAGCGCAAGCTGCCGCTCGCCCCGGAAGCGCGCGCCACCCTCATTGAACTGGCGGGCGGAGACGGCCGCTACCTCATCAACCTGATGGAAAGCGTCTTTGACCTCTGCAAGCCTGACGAGACGCTGGACACGCCGGCCCTGCTGAAAATCGTCCAGCAGCGCGCCCCGGTTTACGACAAGGACCGGGAGGGCCACTACAACCTCATCAGCGCCCTGCACAAGTCCCTGCGCGGCTCTGATACGGACGCCGCCCTGTACTGGGCCGCACGCATGCTCCAGGGCGGGGAAGACCCGCTCTACCTGCTGCGCCGCCTCACCCGCTTCGCCATGGAGGACATCAGCCTGGCGGACCCCGCCGCGCTGCAAATGGCCATTGCCGCATGGGACACCTATGAACGCCTGGGCTCTCCGGAAGGAGAGCTGGCGATCGCGGAACTGGTCATCTACCTGGGCTGCGCCCCCAAATCCAACAGCGCCTACACCGCCTGGGGAGCGGCCCGGAAGGCGGCCAGGGAATACGGCTCCCTGATGCCTCCGGCGCACATCCTGAACGCTCCCACCAAATTGATGAAGGAGCTGGGCTACGGAAAAAATTACGCGTACGACCACGACGCGCCGGACGCCTTTTCCGGGCAGAACTACTTTCCGGACAAAATGCCCCGCCGCCAGTTCTACAAGCCGCCGGAACGGGGCTTTGAACGGGAAATCAACAAGCGGCTGGCATACTGGGACAAACTGCGCCGCCAGCGGGCAGAGGAGGATTCCGGAAGCTCCGGCACGCGGAGGAGCCGGAAAAAGCCCCCCGCTCCGGAGGAACAGGCCCCCTCATGAGGCATCCGCCGGCCACACGGCCACTTCCGCAATCCCCTGCCCCGGCGACAGCCGGATGCGGACATACCTGGCCTTCGCCTCCCCGGAACACG
>OHMP01000775.1_pt1 | contig 14713 bp, 8 predicted proteins | sample 1569341 | NCBI WGS metagenome assembly OHMP01 (sample SAMEA3879584, study PRJEB24766) | human gut metagenome | biome: human-associated habitat; feature: feces | place: USA | collected 1985/1987 | reverse complement strand
AAGAAGGCGATAAGGGCTTTAAAGTGAAAGCGGAAGATATCTATGGTAATATCACAATTTCTACTTTGCAGGTGTCATATAAGACTGTTCCGGTTCCTGTATTGACTTTGGGTAAAGAGCTTATTACTACTGATGAAGGAGTAGATACGGAAGTTCCGATGCACATCGAATCCGTTCGCGGTGTAAAACAGGTAGCTATCTTCCGGGTGGAGAATGGAGTAAGTACAGAGATTTTCCGTGAGCAGATAGTGGGCGATAACAAGAATTTTGATTATAAGCCTAAGGTGCAACTGACAGAAGAAACATCTCAACTCAAGGTGGTTGTTTCTGATGGTCGGGAAGGCAAGGAAGTTATAGGGATCGTAAAGACCTATGTGAATATGGAAGTTGTCCAACTTAAGGTTGGCAGTCATGTATTGGCCAATGCCGAACCGTTCGCTCTGATTTCGTTGAATGATATGAAAACGTATTCGGTAGATGAAGCTATCTCCAGTGTGGAAAGTGCTAAGAATGTTGATATAAAGTTCTTTATAAATTCTGCTAATAGTGTTCTTTCTTTCCGTTTCTATTCGATGGAGAATGTAGATAGCAAGAATAGTCTGTATAAAGGATCGGGCGGAAAGTCCTTGAGCAATCTGCCGGCTAAGAATATGACAAAATTTGTGTTATTCCCGGCAGGCTTTGATTACGATGCGGCTTCTCGTTCTTCTATTAAGAATGAATATTTGGCCGGAAGTGCCGATCAGAAAGTGTATATGACAATTGATAACTTTGTCGGCAGTGTGATTGGATTTAAGACTAGTGGTAATTCAAGTGCCGGTGGAGAAAGATACGGTGTCATGAAGGTACTTGATGTCTCCGGAAAGATGGATAATAATACGACCAAACAGATAGCAACGGTTGAAATCAAATTCCCTAAGAAGAAGTAAGCAGGGTAGTATTACCTACCGTCTGAAGTCTTAATAGAAAACTTCTTTTCTATTAAGACTAAACTTCCCTTTCATTGGGAATAAAGTTGTTCTCTGTCCGATACAAACTATAAACGAAGCTTCCGTTTTTATAAATGCAAGTTGCGTTTATAAAAACAAAGATTTCAATTATAAAAACAAAGCTTTCGTTTATAGTTTATGTTAGGGATAAAAGAAGTTTGCAACAAGGGGGAAGGGAGTTCTCTCCTTGTAGAGAATAACTTTTCTATTAATAGCCAACGCGAGAGTTAGTAACAGCTATCCGGTGAACCGTAGATAGAGTATACGAAAGATGCGACTGATAACAAATACGATGGTTAAGTAATAATGTGCAGTAGCTGAAAGTAATATGAGAAAACATATAATATATAGGTATTTCCTCTTTTTATCTTTGGTCGGACTGATGCAGTTAACGCTTAGTTGTTCCTCCTCTTCCAACGAAATAGAACCTTTGAAACCGGAAGGAGGAGATACTCCTTTGGAAAAAGATGAATATACTTTTTTGAACGTTGAATACCGGAAATGGCAGAACGGAACATTCCAAGCATGGACAACGGCAGATTCAAGGGAAACACGTACCATTGATAATATGAATTGGTATACTCCTTCTTCGGATTATAGCCGGACTGCATGGGGAGGACGAATCGGTTTGCAACCCTCTTCTGTGGTTGGAAAAGAAGGCTTTTTCCGAGTGGCTAGTTGTGGAGGCCGTTCTTATTTACTGGATCCGGATAATGGAGCTGTTATCATTCATGGAATTCAGCATGTTCGTCCGGGAGAATCTACTGCTCATAAGAAGGCTTTCAGTACTCGATACGGTAGTGAGGCGCGATGGAGTGAAGAGACAGGCAAACTGTTGGCAGACAATCATATAAACTATATTTCGTATGGTTCGAACCGTATTGAAGTATTTCCTGCTGCAGTACGTGCTAACTTGTTGACACCTAAGACGCAAAAGATTGCTTATGCAGAGAATCTGTATCTGCTCCGTACCTTTATGTGGGATATGAGCAAGAATTTGGGCTACGCGTTTGATGATGACAAGTATAATCGTCTCGTTCTTCTTTTCGAACCGACATTTGCTACGTACATAGATCGTCTCGTACAAGAGAAGTCAGCTTTATTTGCCGGTGACCGGCATTTTATAGGTTTCTATCTTGACAATGAATTGCCATTTGCCAGTTATCAGAATGCTGACCCTTTGCGAGGAATTGATCTGAAACATTTCTTGTCCTTACCCGAACGCTATAAAGCAGCTCGTGAGTATGCAGAAAAGTTCATGCGGGATAACGGTATAGCTTCTGCCGGAGCGATCACCAAGAAAAATCAGGAAGACTTTCGGGGGATGGTTGCCGATTATTATTATCAGTTGACCACCGCTACCGTCAGACGATATGATAAAGAGCATTTGATTTTGGGGACACGTCTGCATGACTGGAGCAAATACAATCAGAAAGTGGTGGAAGCTTGTGCCCGTTATTGCGATCTTGTTTCTATCAATTATTATGCCCGTTGGCAACCGGAAGCAGATTTCTTGGCAAACCTGAAAGTTTGGTGTGGAACGAAACCTTTTTTAGTTTCGGAATTCTATACGAAAGCAGAAGATGCCAGTTATCAGGGAACTGGATATACCAATACCGAAGGAGGTGGCTGGCTGGTGCATACACAGAAAAATAGAGGTGAGTTTTATCAGAACTTCTGCCTGCGTTTGCTGGAAACCCGAAATTGTGTGGGGTGGGTACACTTTGAATATAATGACGGCTACGATTCTAACGGAAAAGCTTCTAATAAAGGAATAGTCTCCATCGAATACGAGCCTTATACATCTTTTCTGTCGCAGATGCGACAGGTAAATCTTGCAGTTCATTCATTGATCGATTATTATGATACAAAATCGGTTCAATAGATTGACGGAAACTTTAAATAGACAAATTGAATATTTAGAATTAAAATAGTTATGACCATGAAGAAGTTTAGTTTATTTGCAATCCTTTTAGGATTTAATATAGCTTTGGGAGCATGTTCCGATGATGATGCCGCTCCTGTAGTAAAAAATGAAATCTTTCAACTTCCGGAAAAGGCTTATGTACTGGCGGAACAATCCAGACGGGCTATTGTCATCAGAGATGCGGAGACGCACCGCAATATTTGGAGTTGGGATCCTTATACAGCCTGTGTTCCTGCTGCACAGCAGGGTTGGTTTGTTAATCCGAGTGAAGTAAAACCGGTTTTCAATAGACGCTATATCTTGATGACTGCCTCCGGCGGAGCTGTGGCTTTAATCCGTTTGTCCGATCATAAATTAATGTTCTACGCAAATTGCGGACAGAATCCCCACTCTGCGGAGGTATTGCCCGATGGAAATATCGTGACGGCAGAATCTAAATCCGGTGAAATCAATACCTTTGTGGTTGACACGGTTAAGGTATTGGGAGCAAAAGCTAATACGGTGAAGTTGGGTAATGCGCATAATGTTGTTTGGGATAAGAAAAGATCGTATCTTTATGCTACAGCTACCAAAAAAGAGGGAGTGACTGCATTATTCCGTTTTAAGTACGATGGCAACCGGAGTAATCCCAAGTTAATAAATCAGACTACCCTTTATACATTCAGCAATGAATCGGGTGGGCATGATTTGTTCCCGGTATATGGTGAAGAAGATAAATTATGGCTTACAGCTGCTTCGGCTGTCTATAAGTTTGATTTGACAGGAGTTACCGACGCTACGACTAATGCGTCCGCCGAACCGACTTGTGAAAAGGTCTACAGCATAGGCGATATAAAAAGTATCTGTAACGGACCTGACGGAATCTTGATGCTGAAACCGACTGAAGAGTGGTGGGCTGAAGGACTTGTAAATGAGAAGGGAGAAGAACTCTTCAAGATGGACGGAGCTAAGATTTATAAAGGTCGTTGGATGATAGACAATACTTTCAGTTATCCGGAAAAGCACGATTTCGTATTGGGTGAGGATTGATTAAGTGTCGTCGAAGGGTAATAAAATACATAAGTTGAATAATTAAGTTTGGAACAATGAGGAAACTTCTTCTTTTTTTATTGGTATCTATCGCATTACCGGCCTTGGCGCAGAACGGAAAGAAAGTGTATGCTGACTTCCACGGTGTGCGTTATACCCGGCAACATGACGCAAAGTTGGGGCGTTGGGAGATGTATGCCAATACGGAGAAATCAAGTACGGGAAGGAAATCCCTGTGTTATAATGCCGACCTGATAGACAGTGAAGGACGGCATGAAATAGCGGCAGTGGCCTATCCCCAAGTCGGAATGCAGTCCAATCTCGATCCGGATTATATCGAATATCAGATATTGTCGGCAAAAGCTGCCAAGATAGACGGATTCTTTATCGAATGGGGATTCAAACCTCACGAAAATGACATCTTGCTGCGTGAAATGCAGAAAGTGGCAGCGAAGTATGACTTTGAGATCGGTGTAAACTGGTGCGACGGTTGGTTGTATTATGACTGGATTACGAAGATTTATCCGGAAGTTAACACCCGTGAGGCAAAGACCGAATATATGGCTAAATGTTACCAATATTTAGTAGATAGTGTCTTTACCGGTCCGACTGCTCCTATGGTGAAGGGAATGCCTGTCTTTTATCATTTCGGTCCCGGAGCAAAAGTCGATGAATACAAGAAAGTATTATCACAGGTGAAGTTTCCGCAAGGAATGAAGCAGCCCGTTGCCTTACGTCGTTGGGCGGATTGGGGAAAACTGGAAAACGATAAATACATTCCTGTCACCCGCAGTGATGATATGGATGCCTGGAAAAAAGTGGGAGAAATACCGACCGCATGGCTTCCCGCCCGTGTCCGTACAAGAGATCAGGCACATGCTGAATGGGATAATTATGCCACGCAGGATGATGTTATTGAGTTTATGAAACCTTTCCGTGACTCGATTTGGCATAGTAACAATCCTGCTTATACCATTAAGTCAGGATTTGCTATGCCGGGAATGGATAACCGGGGATGTGCGGGCTGGGGACGCGGACACTTCTATTATATCCCTCGCAATAATGGAGAAACTTACCAAAGTATGTGGAAGTTCTGTATGGCGGAGAAAGACAGCCTTGACATGATGTTTATCGCTTCGTGGAGCGACTATACCGAAGGGCATGAAATAGAACCTACCATCGAAAACGGTGACCGCGAACTGCGTACCACTTTAAAGTATGCGGCAGAATTCAAAGGCGAACAGGCGGACGAGCGTGGCTTAACCTTACCTTTAATGCTTTTCCGTTTGCGAAAAGAAGCCCGTTTCCTGGAAAAGACGAAGATGGACGTATCTGCTTGTCAACGTTCGCTCGATAAGGCAGCGTTGTTGATTAGCCAGGGACGTTATCCGGTGGCGATAGGTTTGTTGTCACAAATAGAAAATGATGTCAAGACAGCCAAATCCGCTTTGGCGGTTGAGATGATGCGTTTGCGTGAGTCGGACATGAAGATTCAGGGAAAGCGAAAATCAGGTGGTTACAATGCCGAAGAAACGCTTTCTATCTCTTTGCCCAAAGAATTGGTTTCCAAACTGCAAATGAATAACTATGTAGGGTATCTCTATTTTGAATACCTGGACAAAGGAAATGAATCTCTTTTTATACGTTCGTCCACACAGCGCGAACCGAAAGAACCGTTTAAAATTGTATCCCGGATACGTACCGACAATACAGGCGAATGGAAAAGTGCAAAAGTGGAACTGTATAAAGATAATATCGTAAATGGATTCAATATGCCTACGTTCTATTTAAAAGGAAATGTCGTTGTCCGTAATTTGTCATTGGGCTATACCATCTACACTGTCAAATAAATGTATTGATGAAGAGTTTGAAAAATTGGTTATTAGTTTTATCCGTATTATCTTGTTTCGGGTGTTCCTCGCCGGTTCATGAAGACGGCAGGGGATGTGCTTTCGTATCCGACAGTATCCAATACAGGGTTGAGTTTATGTCGGAGGGATGCGTACGGATTCTGTCTTTTCCCGAAGGTGATACGCTGGTAACAAAAAGATTGGTTGTCGATTCGGAAAAACCGGCTTTCAAAGATTATAAATGGAAAGATACAGGGCAGCAACTGATCTTTTCTACCCGTGAGCTTTCCGTTGCTTTTGATAAAGAAGATGCGGCTTTCACTTTTCAGGAAGTATCGACAGGAAAGCTGTTACTGAAAGAGAAAGAAGCTAAAAAGGCACGGCACTTCAAACGTTCGGTTGCCGGAGGTGAGCAATGCCTCGAAGTAACCCAACGCTTTGTTCCTACTGATGATGAGGCTATTTACGGTCTGGGGCAGTATCAGAACGGAATCATGAACTATCGTGGAAAATCCGTACTTCTATTACAGGCTAATATGGATATAGTCAATCCGTTCCTTATCTCGACTAACGGATATGGTATCTTATGGGATAATTATTCTTCAACAAAGTTTGAAGATACGGAGGAAGGATACTCATTTACTTCCGAGGTAGGCGATGCCTCCGACTATTATTTTGTATATGGCAAGAATATGGACGAAGTCGTTGCCGGTTATCGGGAATTGACGGGAGACGTGCCGATGTTCGGGAAGTGGGTATATGGTTTCTGGCAGTCTAAAGAACGCTATAAATCGTTCGATGAATTGAAAGCAGTTGTAAAAGAGTATCGTAAACGGGGGATTCCGTTGGATAACATTGTGCAGGATTGGGAGTATTGGGGAGATAAACCCCATTGGAACAGTCTGACTTTCCATCCGGCGAACTTCGATCATCCCCGGCAAGTCATTGAAGAACTGCATCAGCAGGATCATGTTCACTTTATGCTTTCCGTATGGCCCGGATTCGGACCGGAAACAGCTGTTTATCAGTCACTCGATTCTATCGGTGCCTTATTTAGCGAACCTACATGGGCAGGCTATAAAGTCTTTGATGCTTACAATCCTGCCGCACGGGATATCTTTTGGCAATATCTCAAGAAAGGACTCTATGATATGGGTGTGGATGCCTGGTGGATGGATGCGACAGAGCCTTCTTTCCGTGACGGATTCACACAGTTGAAGCAGGAAGAGAGGACGAAATCAGCCGGAAATACTTATCTGGGTAGTTTCCACCGTTATCTGAATACCTATTCTTTGGAGATGCTGAAGGACTTTTATCAACGTCTTCGGGCCGAAAGCGATCAGAAGCGCATATTTATCTTAACCCGTTCCGCCTTTGCTTCACAACAGCATTATGGTACGGCGGTATGGTCGGGTGATGTCTCGGCTTCATGGGAGAATATGCATAAACAACTGGTTGCCGGTTTGAACTTATCCATGTCCGGTATTCCATATTGGACTTCCGATACAGGAGGATTCTTTGTCACAGAACGTGATGCAAAATATCCTGATGGGTTGAAAAGCAATGATTATAAAGAGTTATATTCCCGTTGGTTCCAGTTCAGTGCATTTACTCCTGTCTTCCGTGCTCACGGTACGAATGTGCCGCGTGAAGTTTGGCAATTCGGTGAAAAGGGAACATCTTACTATGATAATCAGGTGAAATATATCCATCTGCGTTACCGTCTGTTGCCTTACATTTACTCGATGTCCCACCAAGTCACAGCCAACAATTATACCCTGTTGAGAGGCTTGGCAATGGATTTCACCACAGATACCCGGACTTTTGATATTGATAACGCCTATATGTTCGGCACCTCTTTATTGGTACGACCGGTATTTCATCCGCAATCGGAAGAAAAGAACATCAGTGTCTATCTGCCGGAACACAACGGCGGATATTGGTACGATTTTTGGACCGGAAAGGCCTTTGAAGGAGGAAGAGAACAAATGCAGGCAAACACCCTCGACATCCTTCCCCTGTATGTAAAAGCCGGTTCTATCTTGCCTTTGGCAGAAGTGAAACAATATGCGATGGAATACCCCGACCGTGAATTGGAACTGCGTATTTACGGAGGAGCGGACGCTGCTTTCTTATGGTATGAGGATGAAGGCGACTCCTACCGCTATGAAGACGGTGTATGTTCCAAAGTACCGATGCAATGGAAAGATTCGGAACGGACATTGACGATCGGGCTGCGTGAAGGAAGTTATCCCGGTATGCCGGAACAAGTAAAAATGCGTGTGAAGTTATATCTGCCTGACGGTGCTGCTCTTGAGAGTAAAGAGTGTGTCTACACAGGCAGAGAGGTAAAAATAAAGTTTTAATTAGATGCATACATAGATTATGAAGAAGTTATTCTATATCTTTATTCTATTGTTTATTGTGGGATGGGCGCAGGCACAGCAACGCGTGGTATACACCATCAACGACGGATGGAAATTTACAAAAGGATCTCCGTTTGAAGCACAAATGACTGGCTGTGACGACTCTTCATGGGAGACGGTCAATATACCTCATACCTGGAATGATAAAGATGCAGACGATGAAACTCCGGGATTCTATCGGGGGCCGGTCTGGTATCGAAAACAGTTGTTTATAGACAAAAGCCAGGAGGGACGTCGGGCAGTGATCTACTTTGAAGGAGCCAATCAGGAAGTACGATTCTACCTGAACGGCCAGTTCGTTGGGGAGCACAAAGGAGGGTATACCCGCTTCTGTTTTGACATCACTCCCCATTTGCGTTATGGACAGGAAAACCTGTTTGCCATTTATGTAAACAATGTCTATAATCCGAATATCCCCCCCTTATCTGCCGATTTTACTTTCTTTGGCGGTATCTACCGGGACGTCTATTTGCAGTTTATGAATCCGGTACACATTGCAACGAATGATTACGCTTCGTCAGGAGTTTATATCCGTACCCCCGAAGTGAATAACTCCGCTGCTTCGGTAGAAATCACTACGCTACTGACAAACGATATGTCCCAGCCTACGGAAATCAGGGTGGAAAATATAATCTGTGATGCGGATGGCAAGGAAGTGAAAAAGACGCAGGCAGAAGTAAAGCTGGCAGCCGGCGAGACGAAGACGGACATCTCCAAAAAGATAAAAATAGATTCCCCTCGTCTATGGGATATAGACGATCCTTATCGTTATATGGTATATACCCGTATTCTTGATAAAAGAAAGGGTACTTTGCTGGATGAAGTGGTGAATCCGTTAGGTTTGCGCTGGTTCAAGTTTGATTCGGAAAAAGGCTTTTTTCTGAATGGCAAAGGACGCAAACTGATCGGGACTGCCCGCCATCAGGATTATTTTCAGAAAGGAAATGCTTTGCGTGACGAATTGCACGTACAGGATGTATTGCTATTGAAAGAGATGGGAGGAAACTACCTGCGTGTATCACACTATCCCCAAGATCCTGTTATCATGGAAATGTGTGATAAATTGGGCATTGTGACTTCGGTTGAAATTCCCGTCGTTAATGCTGTTACAGAAACTGAAGAGTTCCTGCATAATTCCGTTGAGATGGCGAAAGAGATGGTACGTCAGGACTTCAACCGGCCTTCCGTAATGATTTGGGGGTATATGAATGAGATTTTTCTGCGTCGTCCCTATACCGAAGGCAAACAGTTGGAAGATTACTACCGTTTCACGGAAAAAGTAGCCCGTGCCTTGGAGGCGACTATCCGTGAGGAAGATCCTTCAAGATATACGATGATGGCTTATCACAATATGCCTCAATACTACGAAGATGCTCATCTCACCGAAATCCCGATGATTCAGGGATGGAACTTGTATCAAGGTTGGTATGAACCGGATATCAATGAGTTCCAGCGTTTGCTCGACCGAGCCCATAAAGCATACAAAGGGAAAGTGCTGATGATAACGGAATATGGGCCAGGGGTAGATCCGAGAGTTCATTCGTACCAGCCGGAACGTTTCGACTTCTCGCAGGAATATGGACTGGTATATCATAAACATTACCTCAATGAAATGATGAAACGTCCGTTTATAGCCGGTTCCAGTCTGTGGAATCTGAATGATTTTTATTCCGAATCCCGTGTAGATGCTGTTCCTCATGTAAACAATAAAGGCGTTGTCGGATTAAACAGAGAGAAGAAAGATGTTTATTGGTTCTATAAGACAGCCTTGTCACGTCGTCCGATACTTGTCATTGGTAATCGGGAGTGGAAAAGCCGTGGGGGAGTGGTGAATACGGCACAGAAAGAATGTATCCAATCCGTCCCTGTATTCTCTAATGCGGAAGAAGTAGAGCTGTTTGTGAATAACAAGAGTCTGGGAAAGAAAAAGATAGAAAATAATTATGCTTTGTTTGATGTACCGTTTGTGGGTGGAGAGAATCTGCTGGAAGCTGTTGCTGTGACTGGGGATAATAAGTTGCGTGATATGCTTCGGATTCAGTTCCAGTTAGTAGGCTCGCAGTTGAAAGACGAAGCTGTGCCATTCACGGAAATAAATGTAATGTTAGGTTCTCCGAGATATTTTGAAGACCGTGCGGCAAACGTAGCATGGATTCCCGAACAGGAATATAAGCCCGGTAGTTGGGGATTTATCGGCGGAACGTCCTATCGTCGTCAAACAGGATTCGGCACCATGCTTGGTTCGGATATCGATATTCACGGAACAGACATGAATCCAATCTTCCAGACTCAACGTGTTGGAATAAAATCTTTTAAGGCTGATGTACCAGATGGAGAATATTCCGTATATTTGTACTGGGCAGAGTTGGAGTCGGACAAAGAAAGAGAAGCATTGGTCTATAATTTGGGAGCTGACTCGGAACAAACATTTGCCGGAAATCGCAGCTTTGGTATTTCAATCAATGGAACAACCGTTTCAGATGATTTCAACGTAGCCCGTGATTACGGATATGCCCGTGCTGTTATCAAAAAGTTTGTAATAACAGTAAAGGATGGAAAAGGAGTGAGTGTCGACTTTCATAAAAAAGAAGGAGAACCTATTCTGAATGCTATCCGTATTTATAGAAACTATTAATCATAAACACTGTTCGTATGCTTAGGTCTATTTATTTACTGTCTTTTTTCCTCCTGCAATCCCTGTTTGCTTTTGCAGGAAATGTAAAGGAGGATGTTCCATCCACATTTGATTTGTATGTATGCATCGGTCAATCCAACATGGCGGGGCGTGCAACATTGACTCCGGAGGTCATGGATACGCTGCAAAATGTATATCTATTGAATGATAAGGGGAATTTTGAACCGGCAGTAAATCCTCTCAATCGTTATTCGACAGTCCGTAAAGACCTGTCGATGCAACGCTTGGGACCGGCTTATGGTTTTGCCAAAGAAATGACGCGGAAAACGAAACGCCCTCTCGGACTGGTAGTAAATGCGCGTGGTGGTTCTTCTATCAACTCTTGGCTAAAAGGCAGTAAAGATGGATATTATGAAGAAGCCCTCTCCCGGATTCGGATTGCAATGAAACAGGGAGGCGTTTTGAAAGCGATCCTTTGGCATCAGGGAGAAGCCGATTGTTCCAATCCGGAAGCGTATAAACAAAAACTGATTTCTTTGGTGAAAGATCTGCGGGAAGATTTAAACATGCCGGATCTGCCGGTTGTTGTCGGACAGATTTCTCAATGGAACTGGACGAAGAGAGAAGCGGGTACTGTTCCCTTCAATCAGATGATTAAAAAAGTATCTTCATTTATCCCTCATTGCGATTGGGTATCGTCGAAAGGATTGGGATGGTATAAAGATGAGAAGGATCCTCATTTTAATACAGAAGCCCAATTATTGTTAGGAAAACGTTATGCGGAAAAGGTATGGAAGTTCTATAAGCATAAATAAGGTCAATCGGGAATCTCTGTTGGTTGCACTATATGAATAAACGTGAGATTGCTGATTGATGTAGAAAAAATAGTGACGGTATATGTTCAGGATACTAACGGTATCGCTGTCATATACCGTCACTATTTGCATTGGATAGCGTCATTCTTTTTTTATGTAGAATGGCTTATTTATGGCAACTTTTTTAATTCCCTCAATGAACTTTTTATGTCCCATCTTAGGTTGTGAATAACTAAATACTGCCTTGTTGATAGAAAAGGGAGATATTAGGTTAATTGGTTTATTATAAACCAATTAACCTGTTAATAACTTTGTTAATATCCTTGTTGATAACTGAAATGAGGTTGTGAATAAAGTCAGTAAACGAAGAGTTGTCATAAAAAAGAAGAACCGCATTTCTGCGATTCTTCTTATCTTTAGTTGCGGAGATCCGACTCGAACGAATGACCTTTGGGTTATGAGCCCAACGAGCTACCAACTGCTCCACTCCGCGATGTTTAACGGGTGCAAAGGTACGGCTTTTTTTGAAACAAACAAATAATTTGCTGAATATTTTTCGAGTAAATCATCATTTTTTTCTTATTTAGTTGAGAATGAATGAAATAATGATGAAACTTTTTCTTAGCACCTATTAATATACAAATGTTAATATTCTCTCTATTTTCTTGTATGGTCTAAAGAAAAGAATTACTTTTGCTCAAAATATTCAGCAATGTGCAATTTGTAACCTATGACCGTATCCAAGACAAAAGCCAAGTTAGTAGATGTAGCCCGTCAGCTTTTTGCGAAGATGGGGGTAGAAAATACGACTATGAACGATATCGCTCTTGCTTCTAAAAAAGGGAGACGAACGCTCTATACTTATTTTAAAAGTAAGGATGAAATCTATTTGGCTGTTGTGGAATCGGAATTGGATATATTGTCGGATATGATGAAGCGGGTAGCCGAGAAAAACATTTCTCCGGACGAAAAACTGCTGGAGCTGATATATACCCGATTAGATGCAGTGAAAGAGGTGGTCTATCGGAACGGGACGTTGCGTGCTAACTTCTTCCGTGATATATGGCGGGTGGAGAAGGTGCGTAAGAAATTCGACGCAAAGGAAATACAGTTTTTTAAGGCAGTTCTTTTGGAAGGACAGGCAAAAGGAGTTTTCCATATTGATGATGTGGAGATGACTGCCGACTTGATACATTATTGTGTGAAAGGTATTGAAGTTCCTTATATTCGTGGACATATAGGTGCACATCTGGATGAAGATACAAGAAATAGATATGTGTCCAACATTGTGTTTGGCGCACTGCATAGAACAGAAATTTAATTAAATAACTTTTAGTATGGGATTATTAGACGGAAAAACAGCCATTGTAACCGGTGCTGCTCGCGGTATTGGTAAGGCTATCGCTCTTAAGTTTGCTGCCGAAGGCGCAAACATCGCATTTACTGACCTTGTCATTGACGAAAATGCAGAAAATACAGCTAAAGAATTGGAAGCAATGGGCGTGAAAGCCAAAGGTTACGCTTCTAACGCGGCTAACTTTGAAGATACTGCAAAGGTCGTTGAAGAAATCCACAAGGACTTCGGACGGATCGATATATTGGTAAACAATGCCGGTATCACTCGTGACGGCTTGATGATGCGTATGAGCGAACAGCAATGGGATATGGTAATCAACGTGAACCTGAAGTCTGCATTTAACTTCATCCACGCTTGTACACCTGTCATGATGCGTCAGAAAGCTGGTAGCATTATCAATATGGCATCTGTGGTAGGTGTTCACGGCAATGCCGGCCAGGCCAACTATTCTGCTTCCAAAGCCGGTATTATCGGTTTTACCAAGAGTGTGGCCAAAGAATTGGGATCCAGAAATATCCGGGCCAATGCCGTTGCTCCGGGATTTATCATTACAGATATGACGGCACAGTTGCCCGAAGATGTGCGTAAAGAATGGGCCGCTAAAATTCCTTTGAGAAGAGGAGGTACGCCTGAGGATATTGCCGATGTATGTACCTTCCTGGCTTCGGATATGTCCAGATATGTTACCGGACAAGTGATCCATGTTTGCGGCGGTATGAATATGTAATATAGGTGATGCTCCGAAGCAGAAAAAACGCTGCTTCGGGGTATGCTAAAGCGGTTCGGGGTGGTATTTGAGTATTCTATGGCATGGCTTTTGCCTATTGCAGGTTTGTCGTTTGTTATTGCCTGGCTTAAATTCAGGAAACTTTCAAAATTACCGGATATTTCTAAAGGAATGGCCCTGCTTATTTCCGGGCTTCGTTTTATTGTCATTTTTACTTTACTTGCTTTACTTTTAAATCCTGCTTTTTCGTGGGTTGAAAAGACGAAAGAGAAACCTTTGCTGGTCTTGGCTCAGGATAATTCTGCTTCTCTGATAAAAACGAAGGATTCCTTGTACTATCGGAATGAATACAAGGCATCTTTAGAAAAGATGAGCAAGGCTTTGAAAAGCAAGTTCGATATCGTTCCTTTAACTTTCGGAGCTTCGATCCGTCAAAACGATGAATACGATTTCTCGGAACAATACACGAATATCTCAGCAGTATTCGACTATACCGACCAGCATTTTATCGTCCGCCGCCCGGCGGCTATGATTTTATTCTCCGACGGGATCTACAATACCGGTGTGAATCCGAAATACAAAACACCTGATTTTCCGGTCTATACCGTTGCTTTGGGGGATACCGTTGCTTATCCCGATGTCTATATCCGGAATGTGGAAACGGATAAATTCAATTTTGTAAATACTATTTTTCCGATAAAAGTCGAAGTCGGTGCCATAAAACAGAAAGGAAGCCAGGTAAAATGCAGTTTAAAACAAAATGATCAGGTCATTGCCCGACAGATTTTAACTATTGGACAAGATTATTTTTTTCAGGAAGTCTCCTTCGAAGTAGAAGCTCCGAAAAAAGGAATATTCCGGTATAGTGTCGAACTGGAAAACGATAGGGTGGAACGTACTTATGAAAACAACCGGATAGAAACCTGGGTGAATATTATAGATAATTCTGCTAAAGTTG
>OHMP01000774.1_pt1 | contig 14720 bp, 13 predicted proteins | sample 1569341 | NCBI WGS metagenome assembly OHMP01 (sample SAMEA3879584, study PRJEB24766) | human gut metagenome | biome: human-associated habitat; feature: feces | place: USA | collected 1985/1987 | reverse complement strand
CGGCATCGCCCTCGTCCTCCTGGGCGTAGACCTGTCGGGATTTTGAAAGTCATATCGGCATTCTGAACGTTCAAAAGAGGTTGGTATCACAATGTGATGCCAACCTCTTTTCTCAAGGTCATTTCTTGCTTTCCCTCTCTCATCCCCGCCAGTTTGCCAGTGGATAGGAGCCGTTTTTCTCTCGGTATTCCTGCAGCAATTGTCGTTCCCGTTCTCCTGGGTTTTCACAGGCTTCGTAAGCAAGCAGCAAAAGTCCGCAGTCCGAGATCTGCCAGACAGCACGTCCGCCTGCGTGGATATTTCCTCTTCCCAGTCCGTAGTCCATATACTGCCTCAGTCTCTGCCGCAGGCCACGCTTTCCTTCCGCTTTTCCAATATACAGGATACTTTGGTCGGCACATCCCTCATATTTCTCCTGAAGCTTTTTCGCAGGATAGATTTTAGCCTTAGGGCGGTACTCCTGTTCCGAGAAACGGATTGCCATTCCCTCAGGCGCAAATACCCAATAGACTCCTGGCACCTCAGGGACAGAATGACAATCGTTACAACAGAGTTCTTGTAGTGTGACGGCGGGAACCGCTGTGGGACAGAGCGCTTTGAGCCGACGAAACAGGCGTAACAGGACCCCTTCCGCGATGCTTTGACTGATCAGGGAACCCTCGCAAAAATGGTCTCTGCGGAAATGCCATGCGATACAGGCCAATACACACAAATAGGGCTGCATCTCCAGCCATCCCGGAGGGGCTATCGCGATATTCCGCTCCTCGAGGCCCCACTTTTGGATCACCTCGTGATAATTCTGGATCACCAATCCCGCCTGGTAGGTTCTGTCTACAAAATCATGTAAATCGCGAGCGAGTGTTTTCTGCCCAGGACTACGGGAATACACGGAATAACGGCGGCACCAAAGCTTCTTTTCCTCAGAAGTCTCGATTTGCTCCAGCAATTTGATCGCCCAGTCTAAAAACAAATTTTCTGTCATAGACGCATCTCCCGATATTCAATTGTCGTTCATTCCAAAAGGAATCGTGAGCAATTTCTTTTTATATAGGCTCTCTGTCCGGATGACCTCATCATCTGTCACAGTTTTGGGCAATATCTGCAAAATGGAGAACTGGAAATCGTGGTAACGTTCGGGGTAGGCGCAAATCAGTTCCTTCATCAGCTTATTATTGCCGTGCAGGGAATCCACATAGCAGGCCCACCGCCCCAGCAGTCCATCTTTTCCATAAGCCGATCCCACATACTGCTTTCCCGTCTCCCGGTCAACGATGAGATAAATAGCGTTGACGGAGGACAGCGCTGTGTGCCACGCCTCATAAACGGTTGGATTTTCAACGATTTCCTTCAGTTCATCATATGTAAGGATCAGATTTTCAAAGCCGGAAAAGACTTTCTTTTCATCTGCCTGAATTGCCACAACAGGCTTTTCGGTCGTTCCCTTCTGATGCCACATGCGCGCAGACTTCCCCCAATCGATGATCAGTCTGCCCTCATATTCTTTCAGCAAATCGAGGGGTTCGAGATGAAAATATGCGTTCTTGCCCTGGAATTTTCTGGCCTCAATTTCCGGGATACCCTTTGGGATCATATCGGGCGTATCCAGAACAGCAGCACCTACTTTATAGCAGGAATCCAGCTTACAGAGAGTCCCCTGGTCGCTTATAAAGGTCACCCAATAATCGTACCCTTTGCTGAATCCAGATTTCTGATGACAGGTATATTCATATACCACATTTGCTTTATAACACTCTCGAAATCCACGATCTGTCAGTGCATGACGAATTAATTTGACTTTTGAGGGATTCAGTCCTACTTTTCTTAACACGTCCGAGAAATAAAAAATCGCCATTTTATATCTTCCTCCGCATATAAACTGTCAGAGTCGAACTTATCACCCAGGGTGATATCGTCATGAGCTCACTCCCCTATCCGAAAACAGCTCTTTCACTCCTGTCGCTGGGCGATGAAATCCGAGATAGCCTCCACCGTCTGGGCCTGTTGTTCCTCCGCCGAGATGGTGGCGGGCAGGTCCCCCTCCTGCGGCCCGTAGTTACCGAACTGGGCGTGATTGCCACCCTGGATTTCCACCACGTTCTCAGTATAGTCAATTTCGTCTTCCACGCTCTGGTTCAGGGAGCCATAGACGGTGAGGGTATCGTCAGGCCGTCCACCTCGTCCGGGTGCTCCGAAGCGAACTGGGAGGCCATGGCCCCGCCCATGGAGTGGCCGGCGATGTACCAGTGCTGGATATCCGGGAACTGGGCCATCACATCCTCTGCCGCATTCACGTCGAAGATGGCCAGGTAGAAGGGCATCTCCACCAGAATGCAGGTGAGGCCGGTCTGCCGGAGCTGGTTCAACAGGGGCAGATAGGCGGCGGCCTCCACCTTGGCCCCGGTGAGGACCTCCAGGGAGTTGGGGTTCAGGCACTCCAGGAAGTTCTTGTCGGCCGCGTCCGGGTCCGCGTCGGTGAACAGGTTGTCGTACAGCCGCACCTCCGCGTCGATGGCGGTGGCGGCATCCACCCAATGGATGGTGGCACCCCTCACCTTCCGGCCGTCAGCGGGGTCGCCGCCCCGGCTCTCCGGGTCGTACTCCGCCAGCACCTCGGTGACGCTGCCGTTCTCGTCCTTCACGCAGCCGGTGCAGCGGATGAGATAGGCCCCTTTCAGGCGGCACTCCGGTCCATTGGGGTAGAGCCGCTTGTACTTGGGCACCGGGGTCTCCAGGAAATCGTCGGACTCGATCCAGAGGTTGCGGGAGAAGGCGATCTCCCGGGTGCCGGCGGCGGGGTCCAGGGGGTTGTTCTCCACGGTAACAGTCTCACTTTTCCCCTCCGGATAGTTGGTGATGGTCAGCCTGATGGGCCGGATCACCGCCATGGTCCGCTGGGCGGTCTCGTTCAGGTCCTCCCGCAGGCAGTGCTCCAGGAAGCCGTATTCCACCACGTTGGCAGACTTTGCCACACCGATGCGCTCACAGAAGTTCCGGATAGACCGGGGCGTATAGCCCCGGCGGCGCAGGCCGCAGAGCGTGGGCATCCGGGGATCGTCCCAGCCGGAGACCCTCCCCTCCTCCACCAGCTTGCGGAGCTTGCGCTTGGAGAGCACCGTGTGGTCGATGCCCAGGCGGGCGAACTCGATCTGCCGGGGATGGCTGGGCAGGTCACAGTGCTCTACCACCCAGTTGTATAGGGGGCGGTGGTTTTCAAACTCCAGGGAGCAGAGGGAGTGGGTGATGCCCTCCAGCGCGTCCTGAATGGGGTGGGCGAAGTCGTACATGGGATAGATGCACCATGTGCCGCCCGTGTTGTGGTGTTCCGCGAACATGATGCGGTACAGCACGGGGTCCCGCATGTTCATGTTGCTGGAGGCCATGTCTATTTTGGCGCGCAGAATGGCTTTTCCTTCCGGGATTTCCCCGTTTTTCATGGCCTGAAAGCGTGCCAGGTTTTCTTCCACGGAACGGTTCCGGTAGGGGGATTCCTGGCCGGGCACGTTCACGTTGCCGCGCTGGGCGCGTATTTCCTCCACCGTCTGTTCGTCCACGTAGGCCAGTCCCTTGTTGATGAGGGCGACGGCGCATTCGTAAAAGAAATCGAACATGTTGCTGGCAAAAAAGAGATTGTCCCCCCAGTCGAAGCCCAGCCAGCGGATGTCTTCCTGGATGCTGTCCACATATTCCTGGTCTTCCTTGCTGGGGTTGGTGTCGTCAAAGCGCAGGTGGCAGCGCGCGCCCGGAAATTCCTGGGCGATACCGAAATTGAGGCAGATGGATTTGGCATGTCCGATATGGAGGTAACCATTGGGTTCCGGAGGAAAGCGGGTTACCGGTGCCTGATGCTTGCCGGAGGCAAGGTCATCAGAAATCATATCGCGGATGAAATCTCGGCGTTCGGCAGGCTGCAATGACATGGCGAAAATTCTACTACCAAATTTCCTTCTCTGCAAGCGTGTTCACTCGGAATGACATGGGGAGGAATACGGCGGATAAAGAGAGTTTTTTATCTTTTCCCGGAAGGCACCGGTTATAAAATTTAAATAATTTATATATAGGAATGTTTGGGAATGTGGATTTCTGATGAAGGTTGGCTAAAAAATCCCCAGTCTTTTACTAGGAAAAAATGTTGTCGGCCGCTTCGCCTTGTGTTCAAGGTTCTGAGGAATGGTTGTCAGTTATAGAATATTTTAAATGTAAGATACCTAGGTTAAATTTAAAGTTCAGGAAAAAAGAGGTGGAACAGGATGGTTCGGGAAAGCGGCTGAGCTGGAGTTCAATGGGACATCCTTGAAAATTTATGCAGAATAACCGGCAAAAGGAAAGTTTGAAAGACAGGTATTGCAAAAGAATCAAAAACGTGCATATTGAACTCCGGTGAATCTGAATTGTCCACAGTGCAAACGACATATCAATGTTCCTTCCGCTGCGGAGGGTTCCATGGTGAATTGCAGCAAATGCGGCCATGAGTTTCTTTGCGACAGGGAAAAGCTGATCCCCAAGAAGCCTTTTGCCAGGGCGAAGAAGGCCGTTACCGTGCATACCCCCAAAGACCGCCGGGAGGCCATTCAGAGCGCCTTGATGGAAACGGGGCTGATTCAACTGATGTGCCTTTGCGCCTCCCTGGTCATCGCCGCCGGCTGCGTCTGGCTTTTTTACAATGCCTCTTCCGAGATGGACGGGACCTTTTTCCTTTCCATGCTGCAGCAGCCTCAGCAAAAGGCGTTCGCCCTGTTTTTCGCCTGTCTTGCGGGGGGCTTGATGGCCTGCGCCGGACGCAGGCACAAGATTGTTTTCATTTTGCTGGGCTTTCTGGTGGCGGGGGGCATTGCCTCCCTGCCTTTCGTGTATCCGGTCAAAATGAATCCCTCCCTGCTCGGCGGGAAGGAAGCGGTCGCCCAGGCTGAGGAGGAGGAAGGCGTCTCCGGCTTTACCAGCATGAGCCTGGAACAACTGGCCGAACAGAACGCTTCCGTTCAGAATTACGGGGAAGGGGATTTGAAGCCCCTGTTTGCCGCCATTGACCGGAAAGAGGCCCAGGGTGTTCTGGGCGTGTGGGTGGTCGGGGTGAATGCGGCCAACCGGGACATGGTGAAGGCGTATTTGAAGAGGATGGCCCAGTCTGAAGACGAGCCGATTTTTTATGACCGCAAAGGCACGGGCGGCGGCTTGTTCGTTATTACTCCTACTCCCATCACGTTTAAGGAGTTTGTGGACGTGGTAGCCAAGATGGGGAACGTGACTTTGCAGGACAAGGAGCATTTCTTTGTGGAAGTGGTTCTGAACCGGGACAAGTTTGAAGCGCGCCCGGCTTCCGCCGCGTTGCAGGATGAACGCCACCAGTATTTCGTACTGGCCAATTTGAAGGAATTGTCCTGTCTGGACATCCGGCGCGTGATTGCCGCGGCAAAGCGTCTGGCTTCCGTGAAGCCGGACAAGATGCGCCATGAAGTTTCCGCCAAGCTGGTGGAGCTTCTCCGGGAGCCGTGGGGGCGTGATGCGGAGTATGTGACCGCTTTGGCTTCCGCCCTCGTCGTGTGGGCGGAGCCGGATAACACGGAGGCGCAGCGCGTGGTTTACTATGTGGCTACGGAGTTGAAGAAGGCGGACTGCGAGATTCCTGCCTCTCTGGTCAGGTTTTTGCTGCACGGTCCGGAGAAGAAGAGCTTTGCGCTGCTTCTGGATGAATGGAAAAAGGATCCCCAGAAGTGGGAGGACGAGTGCAAGGCCGTCGGTCCCACCGGGGAAGCCGACATTATCCGGCTGATGAACGAGTCGGACGATTTTGTGCTGAAACGTTCCGCCGCCCGTATTCTTGGGGAAATCGGTTCGGAGGCTTCCCTGTCCGCGCTAAAGGCTTTCACCCATGACGCCGACAACGAATTGCGCCTGTGCGCGGAGCTGTCCGTAAACCTGATTGAAAAGCGGCTGGGGATAGATTCTTCCGCGAAGAACCCCCAGTAGGGACGGCATCCGTTTCCGGAAGAGGGCGGGAGGTTTTTTATGCCCGGTCTGATTGGGACGCGTCGCACCGCTCTTTTTTCAGCTGAATGGTTCACGGGGCCGGAGGGAAGGCGGCCGCGTTTTTTTCTTTTGCGGCTGTTTTTTCATGAAGATGCGGGGAAAATGGCAAGAGGTGTTTTTGGAGTCATTTTAAACGATCTTCCTTTCCTGTACGGCTTCCTAGTTGTTTCTTTTGTGATATTTTTACCATTTGGGCGCATTTGAGGGGAGGAAAGTTGTTTTTGTCCCGGAAGCGTCTCTTTTTTGGTTGCGGAGAAAAGCCAATTTACTAGAATGCAACGACCATGACAGACCAAGAAAACATGAAGGCCGCCGTTCCGGATGCGGCCAGGCGATACATGCGCTACCTCCTCATCATGGCCGGTTTGGGCGGCCTGCTCTACGGTGTGGACGTCGGCGTGATTGCTGCGGCGCTCCCCTACATTGAGCAGACGGCTGGTTTCAATCCCTCCCAGCTTTCCCAGGTGGTGGCGGCCGTGCTGTTCGGCAGCGTGCTTTCTTCCCTGTTTGCCGGGTATCTGGCGGACAAGTTGGGACGCAAGGCGCTGATTACCGTAGCCGCCGCCCTGTTCACGGTGAGTATTCCCGTGATCTGCCTGTCCCAGGAAGTGTTCGGCATCATGCTGCTGGGCCGTATTCTCCAGGGCGCCAGCGCTGGTATTGTAGGCGTGGTGGTTCCCCTGTACCTGGCTGAGTGTTTGAGCGCGGAATCCCGTGGCAAAGGGACGGGGATGTTCCAGTTCCTGCTGACGGTGGGCCTGGTGTTCGCCGCCGTAGTCGGTCTGCTTGCCGCCAGTTATGTGGGCGGCGTGGAAAATTCCGGCGCGAGCGAGGAAACGCTGACTTCCGCCAAGATTTTTGCGTGGCAGGCCATTTTCTGGGTTTGCGCCGTTCCCGGCCTTTTCCTGTTTTTCGGTTCCTTCCGTTTGAGTGAATCCCCCCGCTACCTGTTCCGCCGCGGCCGCAAGGATGAAGCCATGGCCGTGCTGGTGCGCAGTTATGGAGATGTGCGCGCCAAGGAGGTGTTTGATGAAATGGTCCACATTGAAGAGGAAGAGAAGCAGAAGGCTGAAGAGCTCAAGAAGCAGAGTTCTTCCGGTGAATCCCTTCTTCAGCGCAAGTATGTGTATCCCTTTGTTCTGGCGGTCCTCGTCCTGGCGTTTACGCAGGCCACGGGTATCAACTCCGTGCTGAATTACTCCGTGAAGGTGTTCCAGCAGGCCGGCCTGGAAGGCACCACCGCCAACTGGGCGGACTTCACCATCAAGGTGGTGAACTGCTTGATGACCATCGTCGCCATGATCCTGGTGGACCGCAAGGGCCGCAAGTTCCTGCTCAAGATCGGCACTGCCGGCATTGTGGTGGGTCTGCTCGGCACCGGGTTCCTGTTCAATAATGTGGAAAAAGCCCGCAAGGACGTGACCACGGACGTGGCCGCCCTGCTGGCCGCCCAGAGCCCTTCCGTCCAGAAGGAGTTTGACCAGGGCAAGGACGTAGGCTCCATCCGCACGCTGCAGCTGGAACGCACGCCCGATTCCCCCTTCGTCAAGAACCTGCTTGCCAAGAACGGCATGGGCGACAAGGACATCAACAGGATGCAGCTCATCATCACCTATGACCAGCCGGAAGCCAATCCCGCCTGGTACCAGTTCCTGATGGGTTCTTCCACCCAGCTTTCCGTGGTGGAATTTTCCGAGCTGACCAAGGATGCCAAGGATATCAAGAAGGAAGAGGACAAGGCTTCCCTGGCCGTGATCAAGGCCGTTCCGGATTCCACCAACAAGATGGTGGTGAACGGCAAGGACGGCTATGCCATGAAGCCCGTTTCCATCCTGAAGGCGGAACTGGGCGAGAAGCCGGATACCTCCATGGGCTGGGGCGTGACCGCCTTCTTCATCATCTTCATCGCGTTTTATGCCACTGGCCCCGGCGTGTGCGTCTGGCTGGCCCTGTCCGAACTGATGCCCGCCCGCATCCGTTCCAACGGCATGGCGATTGCGCTGCTGATCAACCAGCTTGTTTCCACGATCATTGCCGGTTCCTTCCTTCCGTGGGTGGGAAGCTGCGGCTATTCCGGCGTGTTCTTTACGCTGGGCGGCATTACGGTGCTGTACTTCATTACGGTGACCTTCTTCCTGCCTGAAACCAAGGGCCGTTCCCTGGAGGAAATCGAAGGCTACTTCACAACAGGCAAGATGCCGGAAGATCTCAAGATGATCGGTGAAGGCATTGAAGCGGAAGAATAATCTTCCCTCCTGTGGTTTTCAAAGCCGCCTCCCCGTCCGGGGGGCGGCTTTTTCATGTTCCGCCAGAGGAAAATGTTTGCTCCATGGCTCCGGAAACCTGGCTGTTCCGGGCTTCCGGCATTTCCGGAAGGAGCATGCCGGGCGTGTTTAAAGACCGGAAGAGGCGGCTTGCGTAAGGTCTCTTTTGTACCGGAGAGGTCCGGGGATGAATCCAGGAACGAGCAGGCCAAGGCTCTGCTGCGGCTCGCTTGAAAGACCCATGGCGGACGGGAACGGCCAGACCCCTTTTTCCGCTTTCACTGGAAAGGAAGATGGCGCTACTCGGTACGCGGTGCTTTTTTCTGTTTGGCCTGCCAGTCTTTAATGGCTTCCGCAATGGGGGGATACCCGTTTTTTATGTGGAAGTCATAGGCGGTCTGGCCGTCATCGTTGCGAAGGGCGGGATTGGCGCCGTTGTCCATGAGGCAAACGGCTATCTCCGGAGAGTTGCAGGCCATCAGCGGCGTCAGGCCGTCCACGTCCGGCTGGTTGGGGTCCGCTCCCGCCTTGATGAGAAGTTCAATGAGGGGGATGAGGCGTTCCGCCGGTTTTTCCTTGGTGCAGACCAGATGCAGGGGGGACTGCTTGCTTTCAAAGAAGCGTTCGTTGACGTCGCAGCCTGCCTTGATGAGCCGTTCGTAAATGGCAGGGGAAAGGCTGAGGAAGCCGACTCCGCGCGCCTGGGCGTTTAACCTGCGCTTGAGGTCCGGAGAACCGGCGTCCAGCAGGGCCAGGGCTATTTTTTCCTGTCCCGGATCAGAGTCATTGAGGGCGGCGGAGTACATGAACGGGGTGACGCCCCACGGTCCCGGCTGGTCCGGGTCGGCCCCGTGCTTGAGCAGGGACTGCACCAGCGGCAGCCTGTCTTCCGCCGTGGAGTTCATGTAAAGGCCCGAGAGGCAGGCCCAGGTGAGGGGGGTGTCTCCCGGTTCCTTAGTGCCGTCATGCATGAAGATGGATTGGGCGTTGACGGGAGCGCCCGCTTCTATCATCCGGATGGCCAGTTGATTCAATCCCAGGGCAATGCAGAGGTGCAGGGGCGTGTTGCGGTCCGGAGCCTGAAGCATGAGGTTGCCAGTCTCCCGGAATTGCTCCAGCATCCGGTAGCACTGGAGGATGGAGTGGAATTCCTGTTGAGCCTCTCCGGCGAACATGATTTCCAGGGGCCAGGAGTCGTGCAGGAAGCGGAGGGTAAGTCCCAGCAGCTTTTCATTTGCCGCTTGGATTTCCTGTTTTTCCGCTTCCGTGAGCTGGATCGTCCTTTCCTCCGCATCCGCCAGGGGGGCGGCTGCGACGGCTGCTGCGGACAGAAGCAGCATGGACCCTGTCATTTGTCTCATGGCATCCTTATAGGGGAAGGAAAGTGGCCTGTCACTTCAAATAAGGGGCATTATCCCAGTTTGGAGAGGCTGACATGGACTGCTTCCACCGTACGGTCAATGTCTTCTTCCGTATGGGCCGTAGAGATGAAGCCCGTTTCATACGGGGAGGGGGCAAAGTAGACGCCCTGTTCCAGCATGTTCCAGAAGAAGGGTTTGAAGAGTTCCTTGGAGGCTTTTTGCGCGGAGTCCAGGTCATAGACTTCCTGCTCCGTGAAGAAGAGGCAGAACATGGAGCCTGCGCGGTGGAAGGTGTAGTTCCTGCCGTGCTTCCGGATGGCCTCGCGGATGCCTTCTTCCAGACGCGCGCCGAGCTGTTCCAGGCGGTCGTAGGCGTTTCCGTCCAGGAGCTCCCGGAGCTGGGCAAGGCCCGCCGCCATGGCGACGGGGTTGCCGGAGAGGGTGCCCGCCTGGTACACGGGGCCGATCGGGGAGAGGCAGTCCATGATTTCCGCACGGCCTCCAAAGGCCCCCACGGGGAGGCCGCCGCCGATGACCTTTCCCATGCAGGTGAGGTCCGGAGTGATGCCGTGAAGCTGCTGCACGCCGCCGGGCGCGACGCGGAAGCCCGTCATGACTTCGTCAAAGATGAGCAGGGAATCGTGCCGGAGCGTGATTTCCCGCAGAAAATGGAGAAAATCGTTCTGCGGGAAGTAAAGCCCTGCGTTGGCCGGGAAGGGCTCCAGGATGACGGCGGCGATGTCGCTCCCATGGAGTTCAAAGGCTTTTTTCACCGCTTCCCGGTCGTTGTAGGGCACCGTAATGGTGAGCTGGGTCATTTCCCTGGGTACGCCTGCGCTGTCCGGTTCTCCGAAGGTGAGCGCCCCGGAGCCCGCCGCCACCAGCAGGGAGTCCACATGGCCGTGGTAGCAGCCGATGAATTTGATGATTTTGCGGCGTCCGGTGTAGCCGCGCGCCAGCCTGATGGCGGACATGGTCGCTTCCGTTCCGGAGTTGACCATGCGCACTTTTTCCACGGAGGGCACCATGCCCGTAATCATTTCCGCCATGTCCACCTCCGCCGGCGCGGGGATGCCGTAGCCCAGCCCCCTGTCCACGGCGGCATGGACGGCGTTCAGAACGGTCTGCGGAGCGTGGCCCAGAATGGCCGGGCCCCAGGTGCCGATGTAGTCAATGAGCTGGCGTCCGTCCGCGTCAGTGATGTAGGCTCCCTTGGCGGATTGGACAAAGAAAGGGTCGCCGTCCACGTTGCGGAAGGCTCTGACGGGGGAGTTGACGCCGCCGGGGATGACGGCGCGCGCGCGGGAGAAGAGCTGGGCGGATTGATTCATGTGCTGAGGGAAGCAAAAAGGGCAAACCTTGAGAAAGGGTTGCCCTCATTGAAATGGGTTCTATTCCCGAACCAATACTGATTTAAGCTTCAGGAGCGGAAGCGGGAGCTTCAGCGGTTTCGGGAGCGGCTTCTTCGCTCTTGTTGCTGTAACGCCATTTTACCTTGTTGCGCTTGCTGGCGGAACGGGCCTTGCGGCGGCGTTCGTCCATCGGGGTTTCAAAGGCGCGGCGGCGGCGCATTTCATCCAGAATGCCTTCAACATCCAGTTTTGTTTTGAGGCGCTTAAGAGCGCGGTCGATAGGTTCACCTTTTCTTACGGTAACTTCACGCATGATTTGTTTTCCTTTTTCTATTCGTCCGGGAACGGGAGACAATACGTAGTGCTTTCCTGCTTACAGGTCAAGATTTTTATCATGGCTGACCCATTTTTTGCCTCTGAAAGAAGGGTTCCGGTGCCCGGGGCGGAGGGGACAGCCTGTCTTGCGCCGTTTTCCGGCTCCGGAACGGGCTTCAACTGTCCTTGCCTTACGGTATGGGGCATGGTAGAAAGGAACGTCTCCCATGAATCGGCTGCATACATTGATTGACGGATTTCCCCGCGTGCGGATTCTCTGCATCGGTGACGTAATGCTGGACAAGTTTCTGTACGGGAGCGTCAGCCGGATTTCCCCGGAGGCTCCGGTTCCCATCATGAAGATGGACCGGGAGACGCGCATGCTGGGCGGCGCGGGCAACGTGGTGACCAACCTGTGCGCACTGGGATGCCGCACCACCTTCGTCAGCGTGGTGGGGAATGACGGCCATGGACGGCAGGTAAGGCGTTTTCTGGAAGAGACGTGCTGCGTTCCGGAGCTGGTGGAGTGCGAAGGGTATGAGACGACCGTGAAGGTCCGTTTTGTGGCGGGGAAGCACCATTTGCTGAGGGCGGACCAGGAACAGCCGCTGCGGATGGTTCCGGAGCTGGCCTCCCGTTTTCTGGAACGGGTGGACGCCTGCCTGCCGGAGGCCGACCTTGTTCTTTTGTCCGATTACGGGAAAGGGCTGTTTGACGGGCAGACAACCCCTGACGTGATCGCCCGGTGCTGTGCGGCGGGCAAGTCCGTGATTGTGGATCCGAAGGGTTCGGATTACTCCCGTTACAAGGGGGCCACGCTGGTGAAGCCCAATATGAAGGAGTTCCAGGAGGCGACCGGGGTGACGCTGAATCCTTCCGCGACAGGCTGGGAAAGGGATGCCATCGCAGGGGCGCAACGGCTGTTTTCCGAGTTCGGCATTGAGAATTTGCTCGTCACCCTGAGCGAGCACGGCATGATTTTCATTCCTTCCTCCAATCCTTCCGATTTTGTCTGCATTCCCACGGAGGCCCGTGAGGTTTTTGACGTGTCCGGAGCGGGGGATACCTCCCTCGCCAGCCTGGGCGCGGCGCTGGCGGCCGGAGCTACGGTGCCGGAGGCCCTGGTGGTGTCCAACGTGGCCGCCGGAATCGTGGTGGGCAAGTTCGGAACGGCCAGCGTGACCGGAGCGGAGCTGAAGAAGGCGCTGGAGGAGAAGGCCCTCAAGGCATCCTCCTGGCATCACCGGAACAATATTCTGACGCCGGAAGCCGCGGCGGAGCTGGCGGAGCGTTTCCGACGGGAGAAGAAGGTGGTGGGGTTTACAAACGGTTGTTTTGACCTGCTGCACCTGGGGCACCTGCATTCCTTCATGAAGGCGCGGGAAGCGTGCGACGTGCTTTTCGTGGGGCTGAATACGGACGCCTCCATCAAGCGGTTGAAGGGAGAGGACAGGCCGATCAATAATGAGGAGATGCGTTCCCTGCTGCTGGCCTCCCTGGATTTTATCGATTACGTGGTGCCGTTTGACGAGGATACGGCGCTGCCGTTGATTGAGAAGTTGCGCCCGGACGTGATCGCCAAGGAGGGCTATCCTCTGGAACGCTGGCCGGAAGGGCAGTACGTCACATCTTACGGGGGACAGGCTCTTGAGCTTCCCCGCCTGGAGGGCTTTTCCTCCACCAATATCATCAACCGCATGAAGAACAGTCCGGAATGAGCGAGTACATCAGGAATCAGATTTTAGGAATAGCGGATAATTTCAAGGCTCTGGCCGCCATGGCCGGAGAGATTGAACAGGTCGCCCGCGTCTGCGCGGATACCCTCAAGGCCGGGAACAAGATCATGTTCTGCGGCAACGGAGGCTCCGCCGCGGATTCCCAGCACCTGGCCGCCGAGCTGGTGGGCCGCTACAAGCTGAACCGTCCCGCCATGAATGCGCTGGCCCTGACGGTGGATACTTCCATCCTGACCGCCGTAGGGAATGATTACGGGTATGAAACGGTCTTTTCCAGGCAATTGCAGGGATTAGGCCGTTCCGGTGACCTGTTGGTGGGGCTTTCCACGAGTGGCAATAGCCAGAACATCGTCCTGGCGATGGAGCTGGCGCGCCGCATGGGCGTCAGGACCGTGGCCCTGACGGGCCAGGGCGGCGGGGAGATGAAAACCGTGGCGGATTTCTGCATTGCCGTTCCTTCCGATGCCACGAACAATATCCAGGAGATGCACATTGCCGTGGGCCATCTGGTCTGCGAGCTGGTTGAGCAGGAAATGTATGGCAGCTAAGGCTCTGTTTCTGGACCGGGACGGCGTGGTCAATGTGGACGGCGGCTACGTGCACCGCATTGAGGATTTTCAGCTGGTTCCCGGTATTCTGGACCTTTGCCGCCGGGCGAAGGAGAAGGGGTATCTGGTGCTGGTGGTGACCAACCAGTCCGGCATAGGCCGCGGCATGTTTACGGAAGGGGATTTCACCCGGCTGACGGAGCATATGAAAGGCGCGTTCAGCGCCGCCGGAGCGGAGATAGCGGATGTGTTCCACTGTCCCAGCGTGGATGACGGCCATCCTGACCGGAAGCCGAATCCCGGCCTGTTTTTGAAAGCCGCCGCCGCCCATGGACTGGATATGGCGGCTTGCGTGTCCGTGGGTGACCGGGAGCGAGACATTCGCGCTGCGCTTGCCGCCGGAGTGGGGCGGAATTTCCTTTTTTCCGCGGAAGATGTCCCGACTCTCGCCACAGCCCGTGTGGAGGCGTTGGAAGAAGTAGCGGCGTGGCTGTAAGCTTGGGAGTGATTGCTCAGGACTGCCCTGTCAGCCCTCCCCGTGTTCCGGCCGCCGGGATGTAATGATGGATGTTCCTGCTTCAAAAAGAAAGCTTTACAAGGGAATGAATATTTCTTATCTATCCAATAGGATGAAACCCTTGCTACCCCTGTTATTGATTGCGTTGTTTCCTGGCCTGTGCGCCGCTGCCAAAACCGCAGAGCCGGCCATGCCCGAGCGGCTGGAAAAAAGAGAAGCGGCCACCCGCATTACCTATCAGGGCGGAGACGGCTCCAGCTTTGAGAAGGCCGTCGTGATTGCCGGAGCGAAAAGTTCGATGGATGGCGTTCCTGCCGAACGGAAATGGCTCAAGAAGAAGTACGGAAATTACGAAAAGCTCAAGCAGGCGCTCGTCAAGGAAGGAGGCAAGTATTATGACCTGGTCACGATCAGGACGAAAAAAGGCAAGGAGCTGGTCGTCTATTTCGATATTTCCGGATTCTTCAATCGTGAAGAATAGGGGAGGCCGTTCTTTTGCAACTCTTGATGGCGTGCCGTCCCCGGCTGTCTGCCCGGTCGTTCCCGTGTTTTAGCACATTCCCGCTTTTCCCGTCCCGGGAGCTGCTCCTCCAGCGGCGGCCG
>OHMP01000761.1_pt1 | contig 14983 bp, 10 predicted proteins | sample 1569341 | NCBI WGS metagenome assembly OHMP01 (sample SAMEA3879584, study PRJEB24766) | human gut metagenome | biome: human-associated habitat; feature: feces | place: USA | collected 1985/1987 | reverse complement strand
GGCAGCGTCGTCGCCCACTCCATATTTGCTGGATTCATTTTTCAGTTCGATTCCTCCGGTGAGACGGTCTATCAGGCCGAACTCACCGAGAGATGCTATTTCAGTTCTCATATAATTCGGGATAGTTGTTTAGGCACGGTTAATAAGTTCACGCATGATTGTAGTCATTTTCGGTTGAGCGGCATCGGCAGCTTTCTGAACTTCTTCATGCGTTACTTCAACGATTTTTCCTTCTACTCCCAAATCGGTAATGACAGAAATACCGAATACTTTGATACCACAATGATTGGCTACAATCACTTCCGGAACGGTGGACATGCCTACAGCGTCAGCACCGAGAATGTGGAATAGCTTATATTCGGCAGGAGTCTCAAAAGTGGGACCTTGTGTACCGATATACACTCCATGCTGAACTTTGATTCCTTTTTCTTTGGCAATCTCGTCCGCTTTATGAATCAGTTCTTTGCTATATGCTTCACTCATATCCGGAAAACGGGGACCGTAAGGGATATTCTTTCCGCGAAGCGGATGTTCGGGGAAATAATTGATATGGTCAGTAATAATCATCAAGTCACCGATTTCGAAATCTGCATTGGTACCACCACTCGCATTAGATACAAACAAGGTTTTGATACCCAATTCACGCATTACACGTACAGGGAAAGTTACTTCCTTCATAGAATAACCTTCATAATAGTGGAAACGACCTTGCATGGCTATAATATCTTTATTGCCAAGTTTGCCGAAGATCAGTTTGCCGCTGTGCCCTTCGACCGTAGATACCGGAAAGTTCGGGATATCCGAATAACTGATTTCATACTTCTCGGTAATTTCATTGGCCAGACTGCCAAGCCCGGTGCCAAGTATGATGGCGGTTTCGGGACTGGTATGCATCTTACCTTTCAGATAAGCTGCGGTTTCTTGTATTTTCTCTAACATAATCGATAATATGTTGGTTAAATTTATCTTGTTGATTCTGTAAAATCTCTATTTCAATAGGCAAGGCATAGATATATGGTTTTAAAGCTTCGTCCAAAGCCGGATGATTAATCAGGCGTGTTACATCCTTCTCGGTAGTGATAATTAACCGATGTTCCCCTTTCAGCTCATTGAACCGTTCTTTGATACGCTGCATATCCCGGCTACTGAAATCGTGATGATCATTGAACTCCAATAAATCTATCTGCTTTGCACTGTCTTTCAGCTTTTCGAGGATAGAGACAGGTGAAGCGATACCGGTCATCAGTAATACATTCGTATCCGTTAATGCGGATAATGGAATCTCTTTGTTCACCGAAGCCATCTCTGCATCCGATGGCTGGGCTGGAAATACCGGTTGCAAATTAGCATATAGGAACGAAGAAAAGAATAACTGCTGGTAGGGATAAAGGTTCAGACGTTTTGCGATAATATTGTAATCAATGGGCTTGATATCCTGCGGACATTTGGTCACAATGACGATTTGTGCACGGTTTTTGCCGCCGACAGGCTCACGTAACCTACCTGCGGGAAGTAATGTGTCATCACAAAATAAGCGATGATAATCTGTTAATAGAATGCTCAGTCCCGGCTTGACATAACGGTGCTGGAAAGCGTCATCCAGCAGAATGATATCTATTGAAGGCTTTTCCAATGCAAGCAACTCCTCTATGCCATGACAACGTTTTTCATCGACCGCTACTGTGACAGATGGAAACTTCTGATGTATCTGGTAAGGCTCATCACCGATACTTTCTGCTGTACTTTCCGGAATGGCAAGCACATAACCTTTCGTGTGCCGTTTATATCCCCGACTCAATACAGCTACATTATATTGATTACAAAGAAGCTTTATCAGATATTCGGTGTGGGGAGTTTTTCCTGTTCCTCCTACGGCTAGATTACCTACACTGATGACAGGTATATCGAAATTCTTTGATTGGAAAAAATTCCAGTCAAAAAGCTTGTTTCTCACCCTTACCGCCATTCCATAGAGCCAGGAGGCAGGATAAAGCCATTTGTGTATCTTGATAAAGTGATCGTCCATGTTTGCGTTTTATTTAATATTCAGTTCAAACGGAACACGTGCCTGAATCATAGATTGTTCTTTCAGGTTCGTTAGCAGACCGAATTGCCGGTAATATTCGCCTAACTTACTTTTCAGTAATTGTGATTCTACGTAATTAGTCGGCTTCGTATCAAGCAGAGAAGACAATACGTCTTTTTTCTCCGGATAAGACACAATGGTGTATCCTCCGACTCTGGCTTTGGCAACAGCAATATCCAATGCTTTATCGATTCCCCCCAATTCATCTACTAATCCCAGTTCTTTGGCGGCCTCACCTGTCCATACACGACCTTCGGCGATCTTTTCTATTGCCTCTTTGGTTGTATGGCGTCCTTCGGCACATCGGGTTATGAAAGTGTCGTATCCTTCGGCTACCATCATTTGGAGCAATGCTTTTTCACCTTCACTGAACGGACGCATGATATTGCCGAAATCCGCATATTTATTCGTTTTTACTACATCATAGCTTAAACCGATTTTATCGGTCAATTCTTTTACATTGGGAACCATACCGAAGATTCCGATGGAACCGGTCAGCGTTGTTGGCTCTGCTACGATTGTGTCGGCACCACAAGAAATGTAATAGCCTCCTGATGCGGCATAGTCACTCATAGAAACAATTACCGGTTTCTTTGTTTTCAGTTCTTTCACCGCATACCAGATTTGCTCGGAAGCAAAAGCACTGCCACCCGGTGAATTGACGCGGAGAACAACGGCTTTCACATCATCATTATCTTTCAGCTTGCGAAGGTCGCGAATGACTTTGGAGCCGACAATACCCTCTTCTGAAGTTGTAGAGCCCGGATAATCTGTAATTTCACCACTGGCATAATAAACTGCTATAATATTCCCGCTTTTATCTTTCGGCACATTTTTCCTTACGTTTATCATGTCACCCAATCCTAACAAAGAAAGATTGTCGTCTTCGTCTATATCTACCAATCTTTTAAGGTAATCGCGTACATCATTGCGATAAACCAACGTATCGGCCAATCCACATCTGACGCTCTCTTCCGCCGGATAGAACATTAACATACGGTCGGCATAGGCTTTTAATGAATCTACGGGAATATTTCGGGAAGCGGAAACGCCTTTGGTAACCTGGCTCCAGATAGAACTGATAAATGCCGTGACCTGTTCACGGTTAGCCGGACTCATCTCTGTAGCGGTGAACGGCTCTACGGCGGATTTGTATGTCCCTACCTTGAATACTTGCATTTCTACTCCAATTTTCTGCAATAAGTCTTTGTAGAACAAAGGGGTGGAGGCAATCCCCCGCCATTCAATCATTCCTTTAGGATTTAGCAGAACCTTGTCGGCTGCACTGGAAAGATAATAAAGCCCTTGAGTGTAAGAGTCGGCATAAGCGATGACAAATTTGCCACTTTCCTTGAAGTCGAGCAGCGCATTGCGAATCTCTTGTAGAGAAGCGTATGATGTCCCCAACGAATTTGCCTGCAGATAAATCCCTTTGATATCCTTATTTTCTTTAGCTTTCTTGATAGACGAAAGAATGTCGTCCAGTCCATACGTGTTGGAATCGTCGTTGAACAACTGTGATAAAATACCTAGTGGATCTTCTTGCGTGCGTTCCACCAACGTTCCGTTCAGGTCGAGTATCATAACGGAGTTCTTTTTGACTATCGTTTCCGTATCCGAAGCAGCCATGATACCAAACAGCGTTACCATGCCGATTATAAATAATACAATACTTGACAAAATGATACCTGTCACTGTGGCAAGTGTAAATTTCAAGAAATCTTTCATTATACTAATAATTTTTTATCAGCTAGTTATTAAGCTAACAAAGATAAATAATTGAGTTGATATTTATTCAATAAGTCGTGCGAATTTTTGTTTTATCACAATGAATCTGTATAAATCGGGTTTTTATCGTTTGAGATTTAAGTATATTTGTCTGTGGTCGACCTTCCTAAATAGAAAGAATTCTTTATTTTTGCAACGTAACTTTTAATGCGGTATCAACTTTAATATCATATTTACCATGAAAAGAAAATCCCCCTTTATGGCTATGGCTTTAATTAGCTTGTTTTTGTATTCTTGCACTCCAACGGAAAAGCAGGAAATCAAGGATTATACTCAGTACGTTAATACTTTTATTGGTGCTGCCGATAATGGGCATACCTTTCCCGGAGCCTGTTGCCCTTTCGGAATGATACAGACTAGCCCCGTGACGGGAGCAGTCGGTTGGCGGTACTGTTCGGAATATGTTTATGAAGATTCTCTGGCATGGGGATTTACACAGACACATCTGAATGGAACCGGATGTATGGACTTGGGAGACATTCTCGTCATGCCGGTAACGGGTACACGTACTCGTGCATGGAATGCTTATCGTAGCCGCTTCTCTAAAGATAAGGAAGCTGCTACTCCGGGTTATTATACAGTTGAACTTTCCGATCCTCAAGTGAAAGCGGAACTGACCGCTTCTATCCATGCAGCCCTTCACCGTTATACTTATCATAAAGCCGATTCCGCTTCTGTTCTGATAGACTTGCAGCATGGTCCTGCATGGAGAGAAGAACAATATCATTCACAAGTCAATAGTTGTGAAGTGAACTGGGAAGATGCTCAAACACTGACAGGACATGTCAATAACACGGTATGGGTCAATCAAGATTATTTCTTTGTGATGAAATTCAACCGTCCGGTAGTCGATTCACTTTATCTTCCGATGGGCGAAACAGAAAAAGGAAAACGCATCATTGCCTCTTTTGACATGCAGCCGGGAGACGAGCTGATGATGAAAGTGGCTCTTTCCACCACCAGCATAGACGGGGCTAAAAAGAATTTGGAAGCAGAAATTCCTGCCTGGGATTTTGAAGGAGTAAGAGCTACCGCCCACAATGAATGGAATAACTATTTGAGCCGTATTGAAATAGAGGGTACCGATGATGAAAAGACAAATTTCTATACTTGTTTCTACCACGCATTGATTCAGCCTAATCAAATTTCGGACGTAGACGGTATGTATCGTAATGCCGCCGACTCTATTGTAAAAGCCGGAACTGGTGCTTTCTATTCTACGTTCTCTTTGTGGGATACTTACCGTACCGCTCATCCGTTTTATACATTAGTGATTCCCGAACGTGTGGACGGTTTTGTGAATTCTCTCATCGAACAGGGTGAAGTGCAAGGCTTCCTGCCTATTTGGGGATTGTGGGGAAAAGAGAATTTCTGTATGATTGGTAATCACGGCGTATCAGTCATTGCCGAGGCTTATCGCAAAGGATTCCGTGGCTTTGACGCTGAACGTGCTTTCAATATAATAAAGAAGACGCAGACTGTATCTCATCCGTTGAAGTCTGATTGGGAGGTTTATACGAAATATGGTTATTTCCCGACAGATCTGATAAAAGCAGAATCTGTATCTTCCACTTTAGAATCTGTATATGATGATTATGCTGCTGCCGATATGGCACGTCGTATGGGTAAAGAGGAAGATGCCGCTTACTTCGCGAAACGTGCTGACTATTATAAGAATCTTTTCGATTCGGAGACGAAGTTCATGCGTCCGCGCAAAGCTGACGGAACTTGGAAAGCTCCGTTTAACCCAAGTGCGTTGGCACATTCTGAAAGTGTCGGTGGAGATTATACGGAAGGAAATGCATGGCAATATACTTGGCATGTACAACATGATGTTCCAGGATTAATCCAGTTGTTTGGGGGAGAAAAACCTTTCTTGAATAAATTAGACTCATTGTTTACGGTTAAGCTAGAAGGTGAAAGTTTGGCAGATGTTACTGGATTAATCGGGCAATATGCTCATGGAAATGAGCCAAGCCATCATGTGACTTATTTGTATGCACTGGCTGGTCGTCCGGAACGTACACAGGAATTGGTTCGTGAAATATTTGATACTCAATACAAAAACAAACCCGACGGACTTTGTGGAAATGATGATTGCGGACAGATGTCTGCCTGGTATATGCTTAGTGCGATGGGATTCTATCCGGTAGATCCGGTAAGTGCGGAATATGTATTCGGTGCTCCACAGTTGCCGAAGATGACTTTGCATCTGGCCGATGGCAAGACTTTCACGATTATTGCGGAGAATTTGTCGAAAGAACATAAATATGTAGATAGTATTACATTGAATGGCGAACCATATACGAAGAAAACAATCTCGCATGAGGATATTGTAAAAGGAGGAACGCTGGTATACAAGATGAAGTAATAAATTCGTTTCTGTACTGTTATGGGACTAATGACTTTAATTAATAGTGGTTGGGATCATAACTTATAGTAGAGAAGAAAAAAAGATACTGCAAGAATAAATTGTACGACACCCGGGTCTCATGATGCTTGACACCCGGGTGTCAGCATGTTCAACACCCGGGTGTCGGTGTGCATGAGACCCGGGTGTCGTACAACTTAATACTACTAAATGAAATTAATTTGAAGCCATACGATTAAGTTTGTACTAATCAAACTTATTTCCGTACAATCCTACTCACCTCTATACGCTGCTTTTCAAACTTCTCATTATTGGTGTTGCGGTTACTAACCTCTTTACAGCGAATAGGTGCACTCATTTCAAGCAAGCGCAAAATCTCATTTAAAGATTCACCTTCAAAAGTCGCTTTATAGGAATACTTTCCTAATTCAGCGTCTTTCAGAATAAATTCCACGTTATAAGTCTGTCCCAAACGCTTGAATACATATTCCAGTGGGTCATCTCTAAAAATGAGTATTCCATCTTTCCATGAGCACCATTTATAAGTGTTGGTTTTATTGACGTTATATAAAGAAGTGGCCAGATTATAGTCAATTTTCTCTCCCGGTGAAAGGGAAATCGTCTTTTTCTGGTCAAGAGTGACTGCGACCTTTCCTTTTACTAACGTCACTGCTGCTACATGATCCGGAGCGTATGCGTTCACATTGAATGCTGTGCCGGTAGCTTCTACAGTCAGTTGTTTGGTTTTTACGATGAAGGGATGCTCTTTATCGGATTCTACTTCAAAATAGGCTTCACCCTGCATCGAAACAACTCTTTGCTTATCATTGAATTGAGTCGGATACTTTAAAGAACTTCCGGCATTTAGCCAAACCTTAGAACCGTCAGGCAGATTAACTACCGACCAAGTGCCATAAGGAGTGAATAACTCCTGATAAGTCTCTGCAATTTGAGAAGCGGGTTTAAAATAAAGATAAGCAGATAATATCAGTAAAGGAAGAAGTAAGATAGCTGCCACTTGCTGCCAATAGTGCAGGAAGGACAACTTAGGACGAACGGAAACCGGCTGGTTTGGATGGAGAATTTGCTCCATTACTTTTCTGTGCGCATTGTCCACATCTATCTCTTCCGGATTAAAAGCCGGGTGACTGACTTCCCACACATTCTTTTGTGATAGAAAGCTCCTATAGTTTTCGGGAGTAGCCGATATCCAATCATCCAGTACCTTTATTTCTTCTGGTGTAGCCTCTTTCGAGAGATATCTGGAGATTATAATTTCTATGTCTGAATCTTTATTTATCATATGCATTTTACCTTATATATAATAGACGTTTCAGAAAGAAAATCCCACATTCATTAGTGGAAAAGAAATAAAAAAAGTAGTAAATAAAAATCTTTTAATAAGATGCGGAGCTGCTTCAATGCTTTGCTGATACGTACTTCTACCGTTCTGACAGAGATATTCAGGCGATTGGCTATTTCCTGATATTTAATATTTTCTAATCGGCTCATCTCGAACACTTCTCTTTCTTGAGGAGGTAATTGTTCCAATGCATTTTTAAGTTGCCGGCATAAATCAGAATATAGTATGTAGTTTTCTGTCGTATCTATATCTATAGAATCCGATTTAAGTTCGTAAGCAATGTGCTCATCTATAATCCTGCGATGGCGTAATTCGTCCAGACAGTAATTCCTGACCGCTTTCAGTAAATATGATTTTAGTGAGTTCTCAATTACCAATGATTTCCGGTCATTCCATAGTTTGAGAAAGATATTTTGCACAATATCTTCACAGGTAGATTTCTCCGGAATGTAAGTACCGCCAAACAATACCAAATCTTTATAATAAGCATGGAATAGTCGGGTAAAAGCCTGTTTATCATCCTGTTTTAGTGCTATTACCAGAAAACGGTCGTCGGAAGTCTGTTGTTGGATATTCGGCATAGTATTGTAGTAAAGGTTCTATTGTCGGGGGTAAAAATAGAAAGATTATTTGGGATAAACGATAGTTTGAAGAAAAAATAATGCAGATGAAAAAATAATGCGATATCCAATGTGGCTTTTATTTTTAGAAACGTCTTATTGATAGAAACGAGAGAAAAACACATTTATTAACCTTTAAATAATACAAGCCATGAGAAAGACATAATCAGTGAATTCAGCTTCCGACAACTGATAAAAAAAGGAAGGTCTGACTCACCTTCCTTTCCAAAGATTCAGTTATTCGTTAATCAACTTATTTGTAGAACCAATAACCAAACATGTAAAGGTATGAAACTTATTTCAATTAGAAAAATGAAAAAGAGAATTAATGTACCTGCGAATGTAAAAATGGGGAGAATCTGTGCTATATGGTTGTTTTGTATAGCTTTGCAAGCTATCAGTATACCTATCCTGGCACAATCCGCCAAAATTACATTGCGACTGAAAAATGTGACTGTAGAGGAGGTCTTGACTAGTATCGAAAATCAGACAGAATATCGTTTCTTATACAACAAAGACATTGTTGATGTAAGCCGTATAGTAAGCATTACTGTGAAAAATGAACGGATGACTCTGGTGCTGGATAAACTTTTTAAAGGCGAAGGAGTATCTTATACGATTGAAAAACGTCAGATTGTATTAAACAAAGTTTCATCTCAACCACAGGATAACAAACAGCCGGTCAAAGTGACCGGAAAGGTAGTGGACGAATCCGGAGAGGTTCTTCCGGGAGTGACTGTGATGATAGAAGGGGCTACTCAAGGAACCATCACCGGTATAGATGGCAATTACCAGTTGCAAGTTCCGGAAGGCTCGACACTGAAATTTACTTCAATAGGTTACACTACATATACGCAGAAAATTACCCGACCGATGACGTTGAATGTGACGATGAAAGAAGATTCGAAACAGTTGGATGAAGTTGTTGTGGTAGGGTATGGAACGACCACCCGTAAGAATCTGACAACTTCCATTGCAACGGTAAAAACGGAAAAAATATCGCGAGCCGCAACAAGTAATATGTCACAGATGTTGCTTGGGCGGGCTGCCGGACTGGAAGCTACGTTGACAAGCCCGCAACCGGGTGGAGCAGTTGACCTTTCAATTCGTGGGGCAGGTACTCCTATCTTTATAGTGGATGGCGTAATGATGCCTTCCACTTCTTTAGAGGTTGGAAACGGAAACCAGGTTATGCCCAACTCTATCAATCGTTCGGGATTGGCCGGACTTAATCCTGCTGATATTGAATCTATCGAAGTGTTAAAGGATGCATCTGCCTCCATTTATGGAATTGGTGCAGCCAATGGTGTCGTTTTAATCACTACAAAGAAAGGTACTGAAACTCGTCCCCAAATCACTTATGAAGGAAATTATTCTATCGTGAAAAACTATCCGTATCTGGAACCTTTGAGTGGGGAAGAATATATGAATGTTGCCAACATTTTCAATAAAGAAAACTATTTATTTACGAACGGTATGTATCCTTATGGTGATAAACCTTTTGATAATAAATGGGTACCTCAATTCTCACCTCAACAGATAGCTGCCGCTCAAACAACAGACTGGCTGGATTGTGTATTAAAGGATGGTAGCATCAATAATCATAATATCACAATTACGGGTGGTTCTAAACTGCTGAAATATTATCTGTCCGGAAATTATTACAAACAGGAAGGTACGGTAGAAAACTCCGCTATGGAACGTTATGCTCTTCGGACAAACATTTCTTCACAATTGCTTCCATTTCTTAAGTTGACAGCAATTGTTAATGTAAACGAAAATGAATATACAAATTCAACTTCCGGTGGCGGAGGTGGTGGAAATGGGTACGATGCCATACAATCAGCATTGACTTATCCTTCTTATTTACCAATCAGAGGTGAGGACGGAAAGCCTACTTTATATTCAAATTACCCTAACCCGGCTGAAATGATAAAAGTTAGTGACCGGACTAAAACAAGCGGTTATTATCTAAACTTTGCTGCCGATGTGGATATAATCAAGGATATGTTGTCCTTCCGTTTGATGTATGGTATTAATAAGGAGAATGCTAATCGTAATCTGTATATTCCTTCTGATATATATTTTATGGACATGTATAAATCAAGAGGGCATTTGGGATATGTTGAACGTAGAAACCAAACTATGGAAGGCACGTTGACTTTCAAAAAGCAGTTTGGAGATTTGTTACGTGTCGATGCCGTAGTCGGTATGGGAAGATATACGAACGATTCAAATGGACTTGAACTTGACTACGAACAGATTAACGATCACATTGCAGCTGATAAGGTGGAAGCTGCGGAAGGCGCTTTCTACCCGACTTCTTTCAGAGCAGCCGACGAACGTCGTTCTCAATTTGCCAGGGCAAGTGTGGATGTACTCGACAGATATGTGGTTGCCGCTACTATTCGTCGCGATGGAACGGATAAGTTTTTCCCGGGAAAGAAATATGCCTATTTCCCTTCAGTATCATTGGCCTGGAAATTATCTAACGAGCCGTTTATGAAGCATATATCATGGATTGACCAGTTGAAGATTCGTGGTAGTTATGGACAGACTGGTAATGATAATCTGGGTAGTTCGCTTTATGGCACTTTCAGTCTGGCAGCCCAATATATCAAGTTCTCTAACAATTCAGTGACTTATGTGCCCTATCTGCTTAGCGGTCCTGATTACCCGAATGTTACCTGGGAAAAGACTACCATGAAAAATATAGGTATAGACTTTTCAGTCCTGAAAGATAGAATCTGGGGAAGTTTTGATATGTTCCGCAATGATGTAACCAACTTGCTGGGATATGACTCTGCCTCTCCGCTTAGTATGACATCTTCCGTCCCGATGAATTATGGACATTATGTACGTTACGGATGGGATGCGACTATTAACTCACTAAACTTTGAAATCCCCCGTGTGTTTAAGTGGACCTCACAATTGACCTTATCACATCATAATGCCGTTTGGAAAGAACGGATGCCCAACTATTATTATGAAGAATATCGAATCCGCAAGAACGAACCGGTGAATGCTTATTATTACTATGAAACGGAAGGCGTTATCAACATAGATAAAAGCAATATGCCCGAATCGCAGAAATCTTTGCCGGCAGATGCGCAACAGCCCGGTTATCCGATTATTAAGGATGCAAATGGGGATAATAAAATAACGATTGATGATGTGAAGATGCGGAATACACTTCCAAAAATTCACATAGGCTTTGGAAATACATTTGTATACAAAGATTTTGATTTGGATGTATTTATGTATGGACAATTCGGACGTACACGCTATAACTATGCATATCGTTGGGCACTTGTCGGAGATGTGTATTACACGAGTCCCAAGAATTCGAACAAATATGTATATACTATCTGGAATTCTCAAACCAATCAGAATGGAAATCGGCGTGGTATTGCTTCAACAAAGGCTGTCGCTTTGCCTGGTAACGTAGGTTTTGAGGAAGATTATCAGAATGCTTCGTTCGTACGTGTCAGGAATATCACTTTAGGATATAACCTTTCAGGAAAGAAGCTGGGAAGAGTAGGTGATTATGTGAGTTCTATCAGAGTTTTTGTCGACTGTCAGAATCCGTTTACTTTTACCAAGTTTGTAGGTGTCGATCCTGAAATAAAGACGGGTGGCGACGGCTCCAAAGCGGAGTATCCGATGACGAGAACATACTCCTTCGGAGCAAAAATATGTTTCTAAGAAAACCTGTAACGAAAGAAAAGATTGAAAATATGAACAAGAATAAATTATTTAAGGTGTTTGTCATGATTGCATTTATCATGTGCAGTTGTGAGGATAATTTTGATCCGAAGATGTATGGCACGTTGAATGTTTCTAATTATCCGGTGACTGAAGCCGAATACGAATCATTTATGATGACCTGCTATATGCCTTTTACGACAACATGGACCTATTGGATCGGTGCCGGAACAAGTGGCAATCAGCACGGTTGGTATATCCCTGCCGGAGGTGTACTGAAGTTCTTTGATTATCCGACAGATGAGGTGGCTGTGTGGAATAATGGTTGGGGAGGCGGATATTATTTCCTTTCTAAAGCCGATTTCAGTCAGTGTGTTTATTACGCAAGCGGTACATTAAGCGATGAAAACCCGAACCACTTTCCGAAAGTAAGTGAGATTTCCTACTTCACCAATGTGATCGGCACACTGGAGAAGGCTTCTACCGAAGTGGTCTCTGAAGAGCGTAAAAGAGAATTATCTATTGCATGTATATGGTCCTGTTCCTTTGATTGTCGATCCGAACGACCTGATTAATCCTTCAAAACTGGAAAATCTGGTACGTCCGACATTGCAGCAAATGACGGAGTGGATTATGGCTGACTTTGAGTATGCTTATCAGTATATTGCAGATACGCAGCCGGAACAGGGACGTTACAATAAAGACTATGCACGTGTATGCATCATGCGGCATTGCCTGAATGAAGGCTATTATATGTCCGGTTATTATCAGAAAGCGATTGATATGTATAACGAGTTGAAGGGACGGTATAGTCTTTTCAAGAAAGGGGACAATCCTTATATCGAGCAATTTAAAAATGCCAATAACTTTAATTCGGAAGTGATTATGGCTGTCAGTTGTGATGAAACGGCGGACGGTACGAATAAGTCCGGTAACTTTAACCCGCTGATGATGCTCGCTACTCCCGATAATGCAGCTCGAGTGGACGATCAGGGAAATCCGACTCCTTTCTACCTGCAAGGGCAAGGATGGGGGCAAACCTTCAATGTGTCTCCGAAATTTTGGGATACGTATGATCCTTCGGACAAACGTCGTGAAGTGATCCTGACCAAATATTATACGACTGCAGGAACCTGGATTGACCGGAATACTACTACATGGGATGGGTTTATCATTAATAAATTTCCGGTGGAAACAGCTACGGCTTTTCAGGGGACTGATATACCGTTAGCCCGTTGGGCAGATGTATTGCTCATGTATGCGGAAGCCGAAGTACGTAAAAACAATGCAGCTCCGTCCGCTGACGCTATTGCCGCGGTCAATGAAGTGCGTAAGCGTGCCGGACTGGGGGATCTTCCGTCATCGGCAACAGCGAATGTTGAAGCTTTCCTGGATGCTTTACTTACGGAAAGAGGACATGAAATGTTGTATGAAGGGATGCGTAAAATAGATCTCATCCGTTTTAATCAGTATGCGCAGCGTACAGCGAAGATCAAAGGAGTGGCTCCTACACATCAATATGTGCCTATTCCTAATTATGCGGTTCAACAAGCTTCGGAATCTTATGGAAAAGTGTTGGTACAGACATTTGAACGTGAGGGATGGAAAGCGGATCTTGCGGCAGCTCGCAATTAATGTCATCATTCATTATTGTTAAACTAGAGATCTTAAGAAAAATGAAAAAGATATATGTATTATTCATGTCGTCGTTATTGCTCCTTTCGTGTGCGAAAGATGATGTTAGTAAGCCGAGTGAATGGCCGGAGTGGCCTACACCTTCAAAACCTAAAATAGAAAATGCCGTATTGCGGGGAGTGAATGGTGAAACGGTTGTGGCGGCTGGTGATAAAGTGAAGTTCATCGCACAGGTCAGTGATGAATATAATGATTTGGTTTCATTCCAATTATTAGTGACAATGGATGGAGCCGAAATCTTGAATTTGTCTAAAGGCTTGAGCGGACGTTCTGCGGTTATTGAAGAGGAAGCTACTTTACCTTTTGTTGCCGGTTTCCAGAATGGACGTCCTGTGGTGACGATAAAAGCTGTAAATGATTTAGGTGGCAATGAATCGACTCTGACTTTGGATGAGGCCGCAAGTGTGGCGGTGACCCGTCCGGAAACACCTTCCCAATTATACCTTGTTGATGATTTGGGAAATGTGTATGAAATGGACAAGGAGAGTCAGAATGAAACGGATTATAGTTTCCGGACGAGTGCGGCGGATTTGGCAGGGATTGGCGACCATTTTAAAGTTGCCGAAAAGATAATAAATAATAAACCTGATTATTCCGGTTTGGTATGGGGATATTCAGACAATAAGATCGCGATTGTGACTGATGATGCAGCTACTTCGATTCCGACTCCTAAGGTAGGAAGTTATACATTGGAAAATATCACTTTTGATATGTTGAGTTTTCTGGCTGATAAGACTTTGACATACAGCATTGATATTGATAAGTCCCGCTTCTTTGATGTGGGAGGAGGATATGTCCAGTTGGATGTTCAGTTGGTAGAAAGTGCCAAGATTAATTTTATAGGTTTTGGTAGTGATGTTACCAATATGCTCCGGCCGGAATTCTTTAAAGATGTTTCAGGGAGCAAAGCAAAATTCGATGGTCCGTCGGTACTTTATAACTTGAAATATAATACATCAAATGGTTTCATGTATATGGAACGACCGCGGGATGTTTTTTATCCGGAGGTGATGTATATTGTCGGTACTGGAGTCGGATTTCCACGCGAACCTTATGTGGCTACACTTGCTTGGGACTTCGCATATCCTCACCAATGGTTCTTCTTTAAGAAGGTAGGGGCAAGTGCTTTTGAAGCAGTTGTGTATATCGATCAGACTATGGGATTTAAGTTCTTCAGAGGATATGGTTGGGCGCAAGAGGAGGACACGAAGAATCTGTATACGGTTGAGCCTGCTAACTTGGTTACGAGAAGCGCTCCCGGCGATCTGATTCCCGGTCCTGATTTTAAAGCCGGACTTTATACAATACATATTGATAAAGCCAGTGAAGTGATACGATTGACTCCTTACAATTAA
>OHMP01000757.1_pt1 | contig 15010 bp, 9 predicted proteins | sample 1569341 | NCBI WGS metagenome assembly OHMP01 (sample SAMEA3879584, study PRJEB24766) | human gut metagenome | biome: human-associated habitat; feature: feces | place: USA | collected 1985/1987 | reverse complement strand
CTTCCCCCGCTGTCCCTGGGAGAGAGCCTTGAAACTACAAAAATACATTCTGTGGCAGGAAGACTGCAAAACAATACGGGGCTTATTTCAAAACGCCCGTTCCGCGATCCGCATCACACCATTTCCACAGTGGCCATGACGGGTGGAGGCAGTTATCCACAACCAGGGGAAATCAGCCTTGCCCATAATGGTATTTTATTTCTGGACGAGTTGCCAGAATTCAATCGCAGCGTACTGGAAGTCCTCCGCCAACCGCTGGAAGACCGAAAGATCACCATTTCCCGTGTGAAAAGCAATGTGGAATACCCTGCCAGTTTTATGCTGGTAGCCTCTATGAACCCATGTCCTTGCGGATATTACAATCATCCGACAAAAGCTTGTGTATGCAGTCCGGGACAAGTACAAAAATACCTGAATCGTATTTCTGGTCCTCTACTTGACCGCATCGACCTACAAATTGAAGTAGTTCCTGTACCTTTTGAGAAAATGTCCGATGCACATCCGGGAGAAGCAAGTTCCATCATACGGGAGCGTGTAATCTCCGCCCGACAAATTCAGGAAAACAGATATGCAGATATTCCGGGCGTTTACTGTAATGCACAAATGAGCAGCAAACTACTTTCCCTATATGCTCGTCCGGATGACAAAGGTCTTGCCTTACTGAAAAATGCGATGAACAGGCTTAATCTTTCCGCCCGTGCCTATGACCGTATACTAAAAGTGGCACGTACCATTGCCGACCTTGAAAACAGTGACCTGATACAGCCCTCACATTTGGCAGAAGCCATCGGATACAGGAATCTGGATAGAGAAGACTGGGCGGGATAATCCAGAAAAAAACGATAGTTCACTATTTTCCCCCTAATTTGCATCATTTTCTCCCTAACTATAACTTCATTGGCTTAGATTTGCAGTAATCAAAATCTAAAATACTATGGAGGCAAAGACATTATCCCGTTTTTTCCCAAAGTTGTCACTTATAATAAAGGACAACATGGAACGACCGCCTTTATTCTTTACATTACATCTATCCAAAGATAGTAATATAAAGCAAATATCCTTTTGTCTCCCATTCATCTCAATTAATTGTATATCAAAATATTACAATAATCTTGTAATACATTTGAAATATATCTGTAATAAGTACATCCTACTTTTGCAGCCAGAATAATATTTATAAATATACAGAAGAAGAGAACATAATTTATAACTAAAACTTTATTTTATGCTGAATGTACAATTAAAAAGAAAAAGGACATTTGCGCAAAGCGTGCTCTTTGTAGTGTTCTTGCTAAGTAGTACCTTAGCATTTGCCCAGAACAAGGTTACCGGTACTGTTACAGACAAATCCGGTGAGCCATTGGCAGGCGTCAATGTATTAGAAAAAGGCACCACCAATGGTTGTATCACCGATCTTGACGGTAAATACTCTATAGAAGTGAAAAGAGGGCAAACCCTCATATTTACTTTCATTGGCTTTACTAAAAAAGAGGTTCAAGTGAACCAAAGCGCTATTAATGTAGTAATGGAGGAAGATTCCCAAACATTAGATGAAGTAGTAGTAGTGGGATATGGTAGCATGACGCGTAAGGATGTTACCAGCTCTATCACAACAGTGAAAGCAGATGATTTGAACGTAGGTGTCTACACTAATCCGGCGCAACTGCTACAAGGAAAAGTTCCGGGATTGACCATTGCCAATACCAGTGACCCTAATGGCTCGGCATCTATCTCTCTGCGTGGTACATCTTCTTTACGCGAGGGTGCAGCCATGGAACCATACTACGTAATCGATGGCGTCCCGGGTGTCAGCCTGTCGCTTATTGCTCCGGAAGACATTGAGAGCATCGATGTTCTTCGTGATGCCAGTGCCACAGCCATCTATGGTTCAAAAGCCGCTAATGGTGTAATCATTGTCACCACCAAGAAAGGTAGCAAGAATGGTAAAACCAATGTAAACTACAGTGGTTATGTAGCTATAGATAACACTTTGAAAACTCTGGATATGATGAATGCCAGCGAACTTCTGGCCTATGCCAACGCAAATAATGTCGACCTTTCCCCCTACTACGATGTAAACAACCCGGCCGACACCAATTGGCAGGATGAAGTATTGCGTTCCGGTTTCAGCCACAATCATAATATCTCCATCAACGGTGGCAATGAAAAAACCACCTATAGTGCATCTCTCAACTACATCGACCGAGAAGGTGTTGTGAGAGGAACTTCAATGGATCGCATCACAGCCCGTTCTTTCTTGCAAACCAAAACTCTGAAAGATCATCTGGATTTGTCGGTTAGTGTAAATGCAAGCATAACCAACAAACAAACGGCCTCAACCGAAAATCAGGGACGGAGTGTACTGGATGCCATGTACTATTACAATCCGCTGGTTCCTGTAAAGAATGCAGACGGTTCCTGGTACGCTAATACAAGTATCTCACAAAGTTATAACCCGCTGTCAATGGTCTATGAAGATCAGTACAAAACAAAAGAGAAAATGTTGCAAGGTATTGCCAAAGCAACCCTTCACATCATTGACGGACTAGATTGGAATCTGAATCTTTCTTATCAAAACGAACAGTATATTTACAGTAACTACAATACTACACAGTCACAACTTCCCAACATCTCTTCCCGCCACGGTCAGGCTTCACGCAGCACCAAGGAAAACATCAAGAAGCAGATGGAAACTTACGTCAATTATGACCATGTATTTGCCGACAAACACAAACTGGGTTTGATGGCCGGTTACTCTTGGGAGCAGAACGATGATAATGATGGCTTCGGCTTAACTGTATACAACTTTTACGACGATTACCTGAAATATTACAATATGGGATTGGCCAACAATATGGATATTGACGGTATTAATAGCGACAATAAACTTTCAACCCTGCGCATGATTTCATTCTATGGCCGCGTAAACTACAGTTTTAACAGCAAGTACCTGTTCCAAGCTACCATACGACGCGATGGTTCTTCCGCTTTCGGCAAGAACAACCGCTGGGGTACATTCCCTTCCGTATCATTGGCATGGCGCATTACAGAAGAAAATTTCATGAAGAATCAGAAAGTGTTTGATGACCTGAAATTCCGCATAGGCTATGGTGTAAGCGGTAACTCACTGGGATTTGACGCCTATACCGCACAGCAAACTTACGGTGCATCGGGTTGGTTCACTTACGTGGATCCCGTCACAGGATCATCCTCCAGCTACCGTACACTGGCCGCTACCAAAAATGCTAATCCAGACCTGAAATGGGAGCGTACAGGCATGTTCAACGTCGGTATTGACTTCGGATTCTTCAACAACCGACTGACCGGTACCATCGAATACTATGCCAAACGCACCAAAGATTTAATTTATGACTACCCAGTTTCTACCAACCGCTATCCTTACGGCACAATGACCGCCAATGTAGGCGAAATCAGCAACAAAGGTATCGAACTAACCATCAATGCCACCCCCGTAATGACAAACAACTTCACCTGGAATACAACCTTAAACATTGCCCACAACAAAAACAACGTGGAGTCACTATCCAATGATACTTATTCTGTGAACTACCGTGATTATGGCAATCCAGACGTAGGCGGCTATGCTACTACCAATGTCCAGAGACTGATGGAGGGCAGCCCGGTAGGTCAGTTCTACGTTTGGGAATGGGCCGGTTACAATGAAGACGGTGGTTCCATCTTCAATGACTATGATGCAGAGGGAAATCTGATAGGCACCACCGATGCCCCGGATGATGGCGATCGCCGCAAAGCTGGTTCTGCACAGCCTAAAGTTACTTTTGGATGGAACAATGCCTTTACCTACAAAAACTGGTCATTGACTGCTTTCTTTCAAGGTATTGCTGGAAACAAAATTTTCAATGCAACACGTGCCTTCTACAACAATGTAACCTTGCTCAATACCGGCAAGAATGTATTAAGCGAAGTGGCTACCATGCAAAAGGCTACTGATACACGTGCTCAAGCTCCATCGGACCGCTATATAGAGAACGGTTCTTATTTACGCCTGGCTTCGTTATCATTAGGTTACGACTTCGGCAAACTGGGTGACTGGGTAAACAGTCTGAAAATCTATGCTACCTGCAATAATGTGTTTACCTTAACCGGTTATAAGGGAGTAGACCCTGAAATCAATCTAGGTGGCTTACAACCGGGTATTGACTGGCGCAATACTACTTACCCACGTACTCGCACCTTCATGTTTGGCGTGAATATCAATTTCTAACTCCTTAAAAAGAAAATATGAATATGAAAACAAGATATATTCTTTCCGGTGTCTTGATGGCACTTGCAACTGTAGGTTGCACTGATTTGGATGTAGATATAAAATCGGTCTATACAAAATACCCTACCGACTCTGAGATTGCTATAGAAGCCAAAATAAGCGATGCTTATTATGCGTTCCGTGCTGCGCTTGGCCGTCGCTACGATGAAGGAATTTCATGTAATTCAGACGAATATACGGCAGTCAGTTTCGGTGGTGACTATCTAAACGAACGTGACATGGCCAACTTCTCACTCCATAACGTCGATCCCAATGCCTGTAAAAGCCAGTTGAATGTCTATAACGATATTCAAAGCGGCATTACCAAATGTAACCAAGTCCTCATAGATTTGGGAGATGAAAATGCTACAGTTTCCGCACCAGTACGCGCCGCACGTGCTTTCTATACTTTTCTGCTAATGGACAACTGGGGAGATACTCCCATTATCGACTATCGTCTACTGGATGAGAGCGGCATTGTCAACCGCTCTCCACGTGCCGATGTAGCTCGCTGGATTGAATCCGAACTATTAGAAGTGCGTGATTACTGCCCGACAGAAGTCTCCGAAAACACTTATGGTAAGCCTACTCGCTGGATGGTAGACGCACTGCTCGCCAAACTTTATATTAACTGGAATGTCTATACACAGGATGTTACCAGTGCCAGTTGGTCTTCTACCGCTGCAAATGAAAAGATAAACGAATGCGTAGCAATGTGTGATGATATAATTGAATCCGGTCTGTTCGATCTGAGTGATGATTACAAGAAAAAGTTCCTGTACAATAACGGAGCACATATTAAGGACTTCATTTACGCCATGCCATTTGACGCAATTACTGACGACAACGACCATGCTTTATATTATGCCCGTTTCCGTACTTGGCGTCAAGGACAGAAGAACAATGGCTTCTACTCCGTTGCTCTGTCTTCTTCTGTAGGTGGGAATATGGCATTAACTCCTGAGTTTGCAGAGTTGTTCTGTCTACCGGGAGATCGTCGTAACGATGTTATTGCCGGTGATGGCACAGCCGAAACATTTGATGTTTACCAGTACGATGCCGTCACTGGTGAAAAAACAAATGTACGCAACTTATACAACAATGAAACTCCGGTCACTTTCACCAAGCAGATTACATTGATAAAACAAGATGGTGATCTCAATACTGGTAAGGACTTGACCGGATGGATACAAGGATATAAATCTATCAAATTCTTTCCCTATGTAGAAGAAGTAAATGCTCATTCCCGTCATCAAAGTAACGATGTGCCTATTTTCCGCTATGCAGATATCCTGCTGATGAAATGCGAAGCTATTGTACGAGGTGCATCCGCTACCCGCGGTGACACACCACAAAGTCTGTTCAATCAGATTCGATCTTATGTGAACGCTCCTACCATAGCCACCAATCCGTCTTTACAAGATATTTTAGACGAGCGCGGTCGCGAGTTTCTTGACGAGCATTGGCGCCGCAATGACTTGATTCGCTTTGGTGACTTTGAGCGTAATTGGGGATTCAAGAGTCTAAACCCAAACGCGAATGCATTAACAAATCGTTTGCTGCCTTTGAGTAACGATGTATTGAACCTCAACACCAACTGGGAACAGAATAAGGGATATTAAGCTAAGTAGATGTTCATAATTAGTTCACATAATGACAGGCGGATAAATGATAATTTATAGTGCAAACTAATTATGAACATCTACTTATTGTTTTCTTTTAGAGTTTCTAAAACCTAAAGCCCCGCATTGCAACTGATACACCCAAATTAGTCAGTTGCAGTGCCTGGCTTTTTCATTCAAACAAAAACTTCTACCAATGAAAACCAAACTAATCACACTATCCTTCCTATTGTTATTCTCAACAAATACTTTTGCACAAGATACCGGACTTACCAATTACGTCGATCCGCGTATCGGTTCCGAGGGACTGGGCCGTGTCTTCATCGGTCCTTCCTGCCCCTACGGAATGGTGAAACCCTCACCGGACTGTACCCCACGTCCCAACAGCGGCTGGTTGCCCATGCCCGAACAGGTGGACGGCTTCTCCCAAGTACACGTTAGCGGAACAGGTGGCGGCCCCAAATACGGAAACATCCTTGTAATGCCTTTCTGCAACGGAATGGACCGTATCAACCACATCGACCATCGCAAGGACGAAACAATAAAATTAGGATATTACTCCACCCAATTCCAGTCTTCCGGCATACAAACAGAAATTACCACCGCCCCCAAAGCATCGTTCTATCGGTTCACCTACCCCAAAGACTCCCTGAAATCACTGGCCATCGATGCCGGATTCTTCTTAGGTGAAAGCCCCGTACCCGATGCCCGCGAAGCTCAGCAATTCGTAGGTTCCGAAATACAAATCATCTCCGACCATGAAGTCATCGGCTACACCCGTATTCGCGGCGGATGGAACAATGGCCGTGCCTATACAGTCTACTTTTACGCAGAAACCGACAAGCCTTTCGTAAATACAGCTACCTGGAAAAGCGATAAGATCACAGATGAGAAGTTCCAATACGACTCACATCAAAAGACCGGAGCCCTGTTGCGCTTCAACTCTTCTGAAGACGTTATACAACTGAAAGTAGGTATCTCCTTCCTCAGCTCACTGAAAGCACGTCAGAATGCCCATACTGACATTCCTCACTGGTCATTCGAAACTGTACACAAACAGTTACTGGCCCAATGGGAAGATTTACTCCAAAGAATTGAAATCTCTCCCCGCACCCCCGAAGCACAGAAACGTATGTTCTACACCGGCCTCTATCATACCATGATTATGCCTGTAGACCGCAGTGGAGAGAATCCTCTCTGGGCAGATGACGAACCTTATTACGATGACTTCTACGCCATCTGGGACACTTACCGCACTTCTACTCCACTCATCACCCTGATAGACCCGAAACGTGAAACAGACATCGTCCGTTCACTTATCAACATCTACAAACGAGACGGCTACATGCCCGACGCCCGTAGCGGTAACAGCAATGGTCGTACCCAAGGCGGTTCGAATGCTGAAATCGTAATAGCCGATGCTTTCGTAAAAGGTCTGGAAGGAATAGACTACGAACTCGGTCTGCAAGCCATGCTGAAAGATGCAACCGTCTGCCCCGGCGATCGCCATGAAGCGGAAGGGCGTGGCGGACTGATACCCTATCTGGAACTCGGCTATATCCCCTACGGCATCCCTCGCGCCGGAAACCGCACCGTAGAATATTCTTATTGTGACTATGCCATCGCCCTGGTTGCCAAAGGTCTGGGAAAAGAGGGTCTTTACCAACACTACCTGAAACAATCCGGAAATTGGAAGAATCTCTGGCGTGACGATTATGAACATGCCGGTGCCAAAGGCTTTATCCTGCCCCGTGATGAAAAGGGCAATTGGCTGGATGAAATCACTTTCGGAAAATCCAAGATACAAAAACCGACTTTTACCTATACCCCCGTCACCTTTGAAGGCCCTTGGTACACTCCCTGGTGGGACATGTTCTTCTATGAAGCTTCTTCGTGGGAGTATTCTCTGAGTATTCCGCACGATGTTCCCGGACTGATTGAGAAATGCGGCGGTGCAGAGAAGTTTGAAACACGTCTGGATATTTTCTTCGACAAGGGCTTCTTCAATGTAAACAATGAACCGTCTTTCCTCTCCCCCTGTCTTTATCATTGGTTGGGAAAGCCCTACCGGAGCAGCGACCGTATCCGTGAAATCATCTCCAAGAACTACAACGATGGTCCTGTCGGACTACCGGGAAATGACGACTCGGGTGCCATGTCGTCCTGGCTTGCTTTCCACATGATGGGATTATATCCCAATGCCGGACAAGATTATTATCTTATCAACACTCCTTTATTGGAAGAAACAATCTTCCGGTTGGATAACGGAAGGACTTTCCGGATTTCCACCCAGGGGCTTTCGGACAAGAACAGATACATACAATCCGTCACACTGAACGGAGCGGCTTACCCTTACTCAGCTATACGGCATAAAGACATCATTGCCGGTGGTGAACTAATCCTGAAGATGGGAAAGAAACCAAGTGAATGGGGGCAGCAATTATTGTTGAACGAAGAAAACAAGAAATGATGAAGAAACATATAATTCTATCCGTCTTATTGTGCCTGGGCTTCACCGGAAGCCTGTTGGCACAGAGCATTGTACCCGATACACTGCTATTTGTATTCAAACTGCACGGACAGACACGGAAGTACGAAATGTCTTTCCGCGAAAAGCAGGATTCAATCTGTCTGTATTGGGGAATAGAACGCAACCTGAAATGGCAATCGGGAAGTTATACCATGGGACCTAAGTCCATAGAGCAGGCCGTACAACTCAGTTTCCTGCAACCGGAAGACGGTAAGCACGTACAGCTCTCTCCGGAGGAAACGGTTTACTTCCTTTCCCGCTCCGCCTATAAACAGCTGAAGGAACAGAATACACTTGTATACAATCAGACAACATACTCCGTTCTGGATAGCAATGAGAGAGCTTTGGGTTATCCACTCATTCATGTGAAAGATGCTGTGGAAGGATGCGAAATGTGGATACTGGATAATCCAAAACTTTCGTTAGTATGGAGAATGCGCAACAACCCGTTAGGGATTAACTGGGAAATAAGTACTCCTGAATTACCTTCCTTATAAAAAACTTTATTTATCACATGATCCCCTCATATAGAAGGTGGCATCTTTCGTTACAAAAGATGCCACCTTCTATCAACAAGCTTTCAGAATTCGTCATCCTCTCCATCCAGTCAGCTACGTGAAAGGTTCTGTATATAAATATCCAGACTATCTGTAGCAGATAAAGCCAATTTAATCTTAATACGTTGTTTAGCCTTCAACACAGATCGGGGAGTTATATTAAAAAGAATCGAAATTGTTTTATTGCCCAATCGGGCACGAACTAAATAGCACAATTTCAACTCCCGAATATTCAATTGATAAGAAACCAAGTCTTCTGACAAACACCCACCATAAAACATATCTATAACAGCAAACAAGTGGCACCATTCTTCCTCACTCGTCACAAGACCATAAGATGGGAGCCGATGAAGTCTTAACAACTGCCCCATCGCCAACATTAAAGAAGAAGAACAATCCGTTAGAGCCAATGTCTGCTGATAATCTTTCAGTTGCCTTGTCAGTTGTTTATTCCGATGCAATAGGCAAGCGTTGAGATTTTTATCATAAATAACCTGGTACAGATTATGCTGGTTTTATTAGGTAACACTTAAAAAAAAACTTGGGACGGATGAACTCGGGACTATAAAGTTATTCAAGAGTTTCGCAAGTAGCCTGAAAGGTTACATGCTAAACTTGAGTAAAGTTACTTTCTTACTTTGTCAGGACATACTTTTATTTTCATTTTTATCTTTCAGTTCTTCAGCCTATTCCCGAATCGCCTCATTTATAAGCTTTACGGCTGAAACCTCCGCTGAATGAGCTGAACCATCCCGGAATCACTCAGTGATGCAACCGATATGTCAATATGTCAAATTGACAAATTGATAATTCTAACGTGCGAGAATGCTTTCTTTCAGCACTGTCGGAGGGGAAGAAGTGAAAAGCGCAAGGAGAACGTTTAGCAAAAACGTACAATGATTGCTGTCTGCGAGAAAAAGAATCACTATGATCTTTTTATCTACCGATCCGCTTTAAATAGTCTTTATAATTAACAGTATTACTGCAAAATGAAACTTGCAGGATGGTTGGAGCTCGTATTCAGATAGAACAGAATAAACCGGTTTTGGAGAAGGCTACACCCTTTCCTCCGGATGGTGTCACCCTTTTTGCAGGATAGCTACACCCTTTTGGGCAAAAGGTGTAGCCATTTTGCAAATTACATAGTTAGTTGTGCACAATTACATTATTAGTTATACCTTATTACATGGTTAGTTATGCTCAATTACATGGTTAGTTTGAGGCAAACAGATGGTCTGTTTCAAGGAAAATGAGGATTCATTGAGCCAGAAGAGTCTGTTTGCATCAAGCACATGTTAGCGGAATGCACATAATAATATCTTTATGCTTGCATAATGAGAATATTAGCATCATTATTATTATTCTATTAAGTCCGTTCGTTGCACACTTGCGAAACTCTTAAGTCGTTCATCAACAATAGGCGTGCCCCACCTATATATCGGACCTGTTGGATCTATAGATCGGACGTGTCGCATCTATAGATCCAACGTGCCGCATCTATAGATCCAATGGCACCCATATATAGATACTAGAAGAACCGGCTGAAAGACTGAAACTAAAAATCCTGTAATTATAGTTTGCCAGTATATGCGTTTGACGGAATTCAGCCATTTGATGTTGACACAAATTTAAAAACTTATGATAAACAAAAACCCATTGATGAATCTCTATCATCAAAACAAATTTCCCATTCAACCGGATCAGAATCCGGGTTGAATGGGAAATATATTCTTTAGATTTCGTTTTCTATTCTATCACAAGAAGAGTAGCAGAATTACTGATTACTCCCACCAATTGATATTGCCGTTTTCCACTGCTGCCTGGAAATTCGGATACTTGATTTCAATGTTCTGCCGTTCATCAGTCCACTCACAGGTAGTCGGGCAGCACAGTTTTCCTGGAGCTTTCCCCACTTCTGCCGGCAATATCACATCATTCACGCGAACGGGTATATCTTTTATATCGTTATATCTGTTCTTTAGTCGGAATATTACCGGAGCTTTTGCCTGCTTGTCATAAGTATTCACCATTGTGGATTGAGAAACGCCAAACAGTTCGTGTACTTCATTGTCTTCAATATACAAAGGCATTGTACCACCGGCTGCCTGTAAGGTCACCACAGTTGCACCATTCACGGTTACGGCATCAAATACAACATCATTGAAATCGAAATCTCCACCAGATATTGTAAGATCTTCCGCCATGATTCTTTGGGCTTTTATATATTTAGCCGGAACAATTCGTACGATCCAATCGCTATAATCTCCATCCGGTGGAGTGTTTTGATTCATATAGCACTCAAAATCAAGTCCAACATAATAATCTCCTTCATAGAATATTATTATATGTTCATCATATCTGGTGCCTCCTTCGCCCTTATAGCTGAATGAACTTGTACCGCTGTCATACATAAACATGATACTTCCGGCTGATTTATTGAAATTGTAAACTTCATCCGGAGTCCCATTCTTCTCCTTATGTACAGCCAATTGATTCATATTGTCCTTATTTCCATAGTAGACATGCTGAACAAAGAAATCCGACCAATTCACACTCTCTATAACAGTGGCCTTTGAAGGATCTTTGAAAAGCTCTACAATTTTGTTTATTTTCTCAGAAGTAAGATCATCACTTGAGGGAACTTCCACGAAGTCCTTCCATTGATTGCTATTAGGATTGGAACTACGTGTTGTTGTCCCTCCAAATCCCCAATTCTGATTAGAAGCAATTGCTCCATACTTTCCTACAAAAGCTGCTTCATACTGAGCAAGCTTTACATCTCCTGCTTTGTCCGGATCGTATAGACTATCGGAACTACAAGAATACAAGGCGCCTACAATGACACTTAAAAGTCCCAACTTAAGAATTCTATTCATACGCTTCCTGTTTTTTATGTTAAACGATTCTTTTATTGCCTGTTACTTTAAAGTAAAAGCATATTCTCTGATACAAAGATATATATATTTTGCACAAGTTGTATTTATTTTAGGATAAAAAATACAACTTTTAGTCAAAACAGGAGTTGATTGCTCTATAAACGCTGAGATTGGGTGGTAATCCTTTATATATTCTTACTTTACGGCTATTCTTTTCCTATTATCTCCGCCAGGAAAGTTTCAACCTCTTTCCATGAATAATAAGGAACCATTTTGCTCTTCAACGGCAGTGTCACTTCACACTCGTTCAACAGAAATTTCACCAGTATATCATTCTTCTTATCGCGATAGAAAATCAGTTGAAGATTAGCTCCCATAGGAGAAACCCGGTAATCTTGCCAGGCAAGATGAAACTTCTCCATATCCACCTCCTGATTACTACATCCTTCTATCTGCATCAAAGCAAGCAGACGAATGAGATGAGTATCATGTCCGAAACGGAGATCGGCCGCAGGGGTTCCTTTCTCTATGGCGGCATCCGCACTTTCCAGGATATTACGCAGCAAAGGTACGGCACAACGAGGCATCAGGCCGCCATTGAGCGGAGCAGCAGCATTGCAAACATACATGCGGGCATTCACTGTCTTCCAGACTCCTACTAATTCCTCATATTCAAAGATATCATAGAAAGACAAATCCAACTCAACATTCTGCATATCAGCGGCAATCCAATAAAGGCTGCGCATCATGGCGTCTTGATCCGTTATCGCTTCAGGCTTCACAAACAGGGAGGCCATCAGACGTTCGGGACGGACGTTCTTTTTTTCAAACTCTCTGAAGCTACGCCTCCACGGAGCCTTCTCAGAAGCAAATTTCTCACCTTCGGGGGATGTATAGGCGATATAATCCATATACCGATGGTAAGCTCTACGGTTTACTTGCAGGCCAGGATTCAGTTCTTTCAGGCGTTCGGTGAAATAACTCATACTCATGGCACAACGCAGGGAAGTGGATGAGCGGGCGTCAATGAAAGCGTCCCCCCGAAATACTTGCGGAAAGTTATGATACATCCGTTCGGCTATCTCACGGTGCTGGCGCTCGCCAAGTGGGGTGATACTTCCACTACATCCGCGGGCATCTTCCCAAACCTTATGCAGACGTCCGCGGACATCCACGCCAAGGGGAGTCAGTTCGGAACATTGATAAAGGGAATCAAAGACGCAGATAACTTCCGTATAACGCTCATCCGCCGTCATCCAGCGGGAACCGTGACGACCGTAGTGACTGATGTAGAAAGGCTCATAACCAGCAGGGGCAGGAGTATAGGTGGATGAAGGAACAGGATAAGCATAATAAATACTTCCTGTCTGCTCCGGAGTTAATGCAGACTGGGAACGAGCTGTGAAAGTACACAGCAAATACAAGATAAAAATTATGCTTTGTCTCATCTTCGTGACGAATTTAAGTTATTAATATGAATCAGTAGCTTGTAGCTTATCACTTTTATTTCTTTATTTTCAGATTACGAACATCCCTCTGCCCAATGCCTTCTGCTGCCTGATCGGGACGGATATCTCCCCAAGTAACGGTGCAATCATCTATCAGAATATCAGATGCCGTATCGATATAAAAGCCATACGTCTTATCATGGATAAACCCTTCGCCCACACACGGACGTTTATCATAGATCCCCCCCTCATAAGCCGTACGCTTTTGCAATAGCAGGTCTACGTCTTCAAAGTAGATATGATTCACTTTGTCTTGTGTATCCCCACCTACAAAGATGCCGTTCTCGCTGGTGCATTTGATATTTGAAAAGTAAATACGGCTCACCTCTCCGCAACGTCCTTCGGTAGCTCCCTTCGGGAAACGCCAGCCGGCATCCTTATGATTGCCTACGGCACGTGGATAGGAAGTCACGTAAATAGGTTCCGCCTTTCCCCACCAGACATCGGAGAAAAACATGCAATCCACAATCATATTAGAGAAAATCACATTGGTAACCGTTCCTTCATCCCGGTTCTGAATACCGATGCCACGGTTACTGTTCTTGATGATACAGTTATTGAACAGTACATTATTAATCTTATCCATATTTTCCGAACCGATCTTGATGGCACAGGAACGGGAAACCATAGTACAGTTGGTTACAACTATGTCTTCGCACGAACCGTATTCTTCAAACTCACGACGATTCTTCAGACAGATGCAGTCATCACCCGATTCGATATGGCAATTGGCTATGCGCACATTCTTGGAATGGTCTACATCGATGCCGTCACCGTTGCGTATCTTCAAGTTATTCAGGATAGAGATGCCATCGATGGAGACATCGTTGCAACCGATGAGATGAACCGTCCAATAGGCACTGTTGCGGATTGTCACATCACGGATCACTGTTTTCTCTATATTGATAAGCGTCAGTACATGCGGACGGGGATCAAAGTCGGTCACCGGTTTCAGTTCATAAGAGTCTTCCAGTTCCTTACCCATAAAGGAGACACCGTTTCCATCTATGGCTCCTGTTCCGGTGATGGATACCTCTTTCAGATCTTGACCATAAATCCACATCATGCCTTCACCACGATTATCACGGAAAGCGCTCAGTGTATAGGCAGCCTCATCAGGATTGGCAAGCAGACAGGAATTAGGTTCCAGATGCAGTTCCACAAATGAAGCCAGATGGAAAGGGCTGCACATGAAAGTACGCCCTGCCGGAACCAGTACCGTTCCGCCACCCGATTTGGAACACTGATCGATAGCAGCTTGTATGGCCGCGGCGTCATCGGTGACACCATCACCTTTGGCTCCGTAGTCCATAATGTTATAAATAGTCCCTCCGGTCTTCGGAGTGCCGCATGCCCCTAACAGCAAGATGCTGCACAGGACAAACAAAAATGCAAAGCACGAAAGCTATTATTAACGTGTATATTCCTTTTATCAATAAATTCATTTGTATTACTCCTTTTAAAACCGTTAAAATTTCTTAATATACTCGGCAATCTCACTGAAATGCATACTGTGCGACGCCTTTATAAGAACAGTGCCGCGCGGTTTATATCCTGAGTTCAAAAATTCCTCAACGGTCTTATAATATTTTATATTATCTAATTCGGCTGTTTTCGCTCCTTTAAAAATAT
>OHMP01000749.1_pt1 | contig 15210 bp, 7 predicted proteins | sample 1569341 | NCBI WGS metagenome assembly OHMP01 (sample SAMEA3879584, study PRJEB24766) | human gut metagenome | biome: human-associated habitat; feature: feces | place: USA | collected 1985/1987 | reverse complement strand
CCCGCCATGACAGCATCATGAATTCCACGCATGGCCAAAGTATATACATTTTCAAATTTACCGTTATCCTGCACACGCTTACGCAACACCTTATTAATGCCATCCCGGTTAGTCACATAATTCCATTCACCCATTGTCTTCCTGTCCCATTCGGAAGCATTATTAAACAATAATGGCTCACAATGTACCGACCCCATAACAATAGCAAAACTATCGGCTACCAATTTATTATCCGGATAATAATTGAATGCTTTTGTGCAAGAATGCATAGCAGGACATAAATAATTAGCCTTCAAACGAAGCAACAATTCGCATATCTTCGCATAAGTCTTAGGGCCGATGTCACCTACCTCCGGTTCAAAATTCTTAGAAGCCCATGGCTTCAATCCCCAGTCCTCATCGTTAATGAAGATTCCCCGATATTTAACTGAAGGTGCTTTGGATGAGAACGTTTTTACATCCAAGCTTAAAGATTTCTTTTTTACAACCGGAACATCTGCCCACCAGTACCAGGGAGAGACACCAATGGCTTCTGAAATAGATAAAAGCCCATAAGCCGTGCCACGACGGTCGGAACCTGCCACCACCAACGCTTTCTTAATCCCCGGAAAAGGATTATCAATCAAGTCAATCACATACTGCTCCCAACCATTCCGGATTTTGCTAATATCAATTTTCTTATCTCTTACTAATCGGTTGATAGCTTTACTTTTTTCTAAAGTACCAGCAAGGATTACATATTCCTGTTTGGTTGGTAAACCTGTTACTAGTTTCAGCCTTTTACCAGTAACCCGATTTATATCCTCTACCAATAGCCCTGCAGTTCTTCTGACCACTTCTGCATCTCCTTTATCATAACAGACTACTGCCTTTAAAGCAGAAGTTACAACAGGGAAATTACTAACGTCGCGTTGCTTATCCGACAATGTTACCTGTGAATGAGCATTAGGGACAATACAGAACAATAATAAAAGTAAGATTGCTTTCTTCATTATTTTAAATCTATCTGAGTTTAGAAATGTTTTCATATTCTTATCAATTGTGTAAACCAACAATAAAACCTCAATTTCTCCATAATAGCATAGAAAATTATCCAATTACTACAATCGGAATATTCAACAGAAATGCCACCTTCTGTAATTCCTGCACTTTATGACCCACCCCAATCGCGCAATGATGAGAAGGTCCCGCCTTACTCCACATATCCATAAACCGACGAACTCCACATGGAAAGCGATAACGACTGTTGGTATTACCAATATGCAATGTCTCTCCTCGCACCGCTTCTCCTTCGGCCGCCAACAAGAAAACTCCGTCCCTACCTTCACAAACCGATAACAACGTGACGTCGCCAGGTTTTACACTCATCTGAATGGACAGTCCCTTGCCCGGTTTTCCATGATACAGTGGGAGCGGAACAAGTTTCACCTTTTCTTCAGCAATCGCAAAATGGGCCGGACCATCATGTCCTAACATAACCACGTCATCCTGAAAGTCCATTGCATAAAACTCAGAGAAAGAACCACAAGCTTTCAATAATGACATAATTTTCATAGCTTGGGCATTCTTCACTTCACATTCTCCGGCAATAGGTATACCCGAGCCCGTCAACAAAGTATTTCCCGCAATAACAGATGTAACGATATTCTCATAATCATTCCCCCTAAAACCTTCATAATAATAAGCCATCGCTCCCAACTGATGGGCATCTACCAATTTGTCTAAAGCCACAGAAGTGCGTGCCGCCCTTACTAATTCTTCCAATGCGCATGATGGCTCCACATCAAATTTATCATAAAATTCCTCTAATTTATATTTCAGTTCTTCATCCGTCACTCCATCCCTGTATGCTTTCAATTCACACATCTCCAACAATTCCACATGAGTTCCGAAAACAGAGCTCTGTTGCGTTACGTCCGTATAAACATCCAACATTCCACAATAATAGTTTCCTAAAATCCCCAACCGATTCATACGCATCCCATGCACCACTCGCGCAGCATCTACCCAATAAGCGATTTCTTTCCATGCCAATTCATCAGACAAATATCCTGTAACAATATCATACCGTATGCCTGAACGATTAAATACACACGCAAATTCAGGTACCGAGCAAGCCTGGCAGTGTGCCAACCATTCTCCTGTCATTTTCCCTCTATCGCCCATCGAATTCAATTCCTGGTAATTAATGGCAGGAACCGGTTGCATATTCAACATCACAACAGGTTTCCCCACCTGTTGGGCTACGGGCAAAACTGTGGAGGAAAGAGCATAAGTAGAAATGAACAGAAATAGCAATTCCACATCAGCCTGTTTAAGCAATGCAGCACTTTCATTAGCTTTCTGCAGTGAATCCACCATACCTACATTGACCACTTCAACATCCATTTTCTCAATGCCGGCTTTTATTTTTTCCTGATAATCCAGCAATCGGGGGAGGAGTTCTTCAAATTGCCCCCAATAAGTATTCAATCCGACTCCCCAAAGTCCTACTTTTACACTTTTCTGCATCCTAGTTCTAATTCTGATTAATGACACAAAATTATGCTACATTAAAGAATAAGGCTTTCGATTATTGCCAGAACGATATAACTATTTGATACCGAACTCTTCTCTATACTCGACTGGCGATTTACCAGTTTGTTTCTTAAACCGGGCTGAGAAATAAGCAGGAGACTCATAATCCAGCTGATAGGCCACTTCTTTAATGGGAATAGCAGTATTTGTCAACAAATCCATAGCCTTTCGTATCTTTAGTTCTTGATAATATTGTACCGGAGCACAATGCATCCGCTCTTTAAACAATTTACGAAAAAGAGAATATCCCAATCCTGACTTTCTGGCAATTTCATGCATGGAAACCGGCTGGTCTATCAATTCTTGCATAAGAGCACATGCATAATTAATTTTAGTAGAAAAATCATCATTATCCACACAGCGATTTTTATCTATGCTACACATTAATGCAACCAAGTATGCTACCAGCCCGTTTAACACCTGTTGAAACAAACTCGGCTCCTCATTAGCTATGTGGATAGCTTTCCTGAATAAAGATACGATTTCACCATTGATACCCACTTTAAAAACGGGACTTTCTTTAGAACAATATTCATTCTCCATCCAGCGATCTACTCCCACCCCGCAAAAACCTATCCAGTATTGGCTCCATCCTACATCATAATTCGGATAATAAGTATGCCATTCATTCGGGAATAAGACAAAAATCATGCCTTGCCTGATAGGAAACACACCACCGCTTTTTGTTTCCAGCACTCCTTCACCTTCTGTAATATATACCAGTTGATATTCTTTTAAAACACGACCTTTGTCGGGACTAAAATAATAGCCGGAAGAATGATTGGAAGTCGGATAAGGAGTGCCGGCAAGAATCTTCTCAAAACCTACAGAAGAAATATTTCTATCCGGTGCCAAACTATTATTTATAAAATATTTGATTGATGTTCGCTCCATAGTATGATTGCATTTATTCAACAAAATCTTTCGGTGACACTCCAAACTGTTTCTGAAAGCATTTAGAAAAATAAGAAGGAGAATTGAATCCCACCATATAACAAATCTCATTAATCCGGCTTTCCCCCTCTCTCAATAACTGAGCAGCCATTTTCAAACGCTCCAGCCTCAAATATTCATTCGGACTCAGATCCAAGACCCCTTTTATTTTCCTGTAGAAGTTGGAGCGGCTCATATTCAAAGAATCCGCCATATCGTCCATACTGAATTCCGGGTTAGTCATATTAGAATGAATAACTTCATTCAATCTTTTAATAAACTCCTCGTCAGCCTTCGTCAGCGCCATCGTGTTGGCGGCTACAAAAGGAGACTGCGCAAAGGCTTTACGCAACTTCTCCCTGTTTTGAATAAGATTGGAAGCACAAGCCTGCAGATATTCCACTGAAAAAGGCTTCTCCAAATACGCGTCCGCTCCCAGTTCCATCCCCTCTATTTTAGACTGAATATTTGTTTTCGCAGTCAACAGTATAACCGGAATATGGCTATAATTCAGCTCCGATTTAATCATCTTGCATAATTGGAAACCATCCATCACAGGCATCACCACATCACTAATCACCAGATTCACATAATTGCCGTCCAGCATTTGTAATGCTTCCGCACCATTGGTAGCAGTAAGCACCAGGAATTCTTTCGACAACTGCCGCACCACAAAGGCGAGCATATCCGGATTGTCCTCCACCACTAACACCGTAGGACGGTTATTTTTCTTTTCCGTCTCTCCCGCAGGGACTTCATTCATCCTGTCCATTTCTCTTTCCGGTTCCGGCGTCAAGGTGATTGTCAGATCCTGAGCCATTGGCAAAGTCAGGCAGAAAGTATTATTTGTCTCTCCTTTCCCCATCACCAACGTTCCCTGATGCAGTTCGGTCAACGAACGTGATAATGCCAGACCAATCCCCGTTCCGGCAGTCACCTTTCCGTCTTCTTTCTCATTGAAACGAACGAAAGGTTTGAAAATCTCCTCCTTCATCTCATTGGGAATAATCACTCCATCATTCTCCGTACGGATATGGAATGAATGGTCCTCGTCCGTTTCCGGCACCTCCAGAGAGATGCGTACATAACTCTCCGCATACTTCACCCCATTATTCAACAGATTACTGATAATCTTCGTAAACGCCTCCCGATTCACATGCGCATAAAAATCCTTTTCAGGCACTTGCAAGGTGAATTCCAAACCTTTTTGTTTGGCAAGGGAAGTGAAACGCACATGAGTCTCTTTCAAGACCTCCGTTACATTGCATTTCGCAAAATTCAAGCGGAATCCCTGACTTTCCGTTTTACGGAAGTCAAGTAACTGGTTAGTCAGGTTCAACAATCGTTCCGTATTCTGCTTCATTACATTCAGGTCTTCCCGCGTTTCCGCATCGACCTGTTTCTTCAATATAATGTTTTCCAACGGACCTTTAATCAATGTTAGCGGTGTACGTATCTCATGGGCCACATTCGTAAAGAAATCAATCTTTGCATGGTAAACTTCACGTTCCTTCTCCTGCTCGAATTTTTCCATTTGCCTACGGTGTTTGCTATTACTACGTCTCTTGAAATACATAACTGTATATAAAGAACAGCCGATAATCAGCAAAGCATACGCACAATACGCCCATATAGAAAGATAGAAAGGAGGAAGAATATGTACTTCCAATACCACTTCATCGTCACTCCATACTCCATCACTATTGGCAACTTTCACCCGGAAGGTATAATCACCATATCGAAGATTGGAGTAGGTAACAATAGGGCTTTCACCAACTGTCAACCAATCTGTATCAAAGCCTTCCAACTTATACATAATCCGACTTGTCTTAGGAGCCTGAAAATCCAGCGCGGCTACACGGAAAGAGAAAGAATTCTGATTAGACTGGAGAACAAGCTGGTCAGAGAAAGTGATACTCTTTTCCAACGGAGAGCCCGGTTCACCAGCATATACTTCCTTTCCAAACAGAAAGAAATCAGTAATTACAATAGACGGGAGAAACTTGTTCTCCGAGAAATTCTTGGGATTAAAAGCGATAAACCCATCGATACTACCCAAATAAATCGTACCATCCTCGGCCTCAAAACTCGAACGATAATTAAACTGGTCGCCCAACAATCCATTGGAAGTGGTATATACTTTCATCACTCCGGTTGTGGGCTGGAAGCAGACCAAACCGTTGTTGGTTGTCAACCACAAAAGACCGTCCTTGTCTTCTACAATCTGATATATGACATCATTCGGCAAGCCGGCAGATAAATTATAGTTGGCAAATGTCTCCGTATCGGGCTGAAAACGACAAAAACCTCCTCCTTGAGTAGTCAGCCAGATTTGCCGGTGAGAGTCTTCAAAAATACTTAAGACCTTGTCATACGGGAGACTCTTCGGATTATTTTTATCGTGCAAATAATTCTTCCATTTCTTTTCACTCACATTGTAGCAATAGGCTCCATTAGCATAAGTTGCCAACCATAGATTTCCTCCGGAGTCCTCCTTTATGTCATACACAAACCGACCGTTCAGTTCCGGTATCCGGTCGAAATCATCAGACTGTTTATTATATCGGAGCAAGCCGAACAAAGTTCCCAGGTAAATATCACCGGTCGTTGTGCAGCAAATAGAGAAAACACTATTATCTATCAATGAACGGGGAGAATCCGTTTTCTGATAGGTTTTCACGATAGCTCCCGTACGCGTATCTACTACTTTCACTCCTTTTGAAAAGGTTCCTACCCAAAGATGATCGCCAATTAAACATAAACCATGCACATTGGTAAAAGCACTGCTGGGCGTAAAGAAGGAGAATGTTTTGGTCTTGGGGTTGAAACGGTTCAGACCACCGTCCTCCGTACCAATCCACAGGATACCTTGATTATCCTGACAGAACTCACGCACTCGTTTCCCACGCAAACCATTATCAGTCCCTTTGGGATAATATTTCTCGAAATACGTATAAAAACGAGGATAGTAATTCACACCGCCAAAATAAGATCCAATCCAGATACCATCTTCGCGATCCTTACACAAGGAATAAATAGCATTGTCGGACAAAGAATAAGGATCGTTGATCGAACTGCGTAAGTGAACATATTTACCCATTCGAAGATTATAAATATAGAGTCCCGATTCTGCACCAATCCACAATTCATTGTCAGAAGCAGCCAGCAGTTCACGACAAAAAACAGATTCTCCATTTTCATCTTCTGAAAGTAAGTCATGCAATTTGTTAGAAGTCAGGTTCAGCTCTTTTACTCCTCCCTTTAAAGAGCCTACATATAGACAATTATATGCTCCTTTCACCAAGCATGTCACGACATCATTCGCATAAGTTTTTTGATCGTCTACAGGTGAGACATAAGGATGAAGGGTTTGTAAACGGTCTTTCGAATAGAAAAGTCCATCGCCATAACAGCCAATCCAAAGAGTTCCGCTATTATCGAAAACAAAAGACTGGACATTGGTAGAGATAAAAGAAAAATTCTCCAATGTATAGTTCCGGAGCTTTCCTTCCTCCAAGTCATAACAGAATAGTCCCTGTGACTCTACCGCGACCCAGACGCATCCTTTGTTGTCTCCGGAGATTGCAGTTACGGTATGTTCTATTTTCGTGTTTTCTGCGCTCAATTCAGCAAAATGGCGGAAAGAATCTTTTTCCGGATTATAGATATAAATCCCGACATCCGTACCTACCCAGATATTTCCTTTCGCATCCTCATAAAGCGCCGTGATAAAGTTATTGCCAATGCTCCGCCGTGTACGGTCATCGTGTTTGAATTTGCAGAATGACAAACCGTCATATCTATTCAAACCATCTTTCGTGCCGAACCACATAAATCCCTGCTTATCCTGCAAAATCGCATTGACCGTATTTTGAGATAATCCATTCTGTACACTAAGATTTTTGAAATAATAATGCTCGTCCGCCATTTGTGCATGGCAGCCAATCTGATAGCCGATTAAACAGATTAACAATATGAGAACTTTCTTCATAAACATACGTGTTTTCTATCCTTCCGTTTGAGTTATCAAATGTAGGCAAAATCACAGCGGAAAGATAGTAAATATGTCTCAATGAATGAAAGAATAGTCCTATTTTTCTATTCGGATACGCGCGTCAACTGCTACAACGGCTTTTGGTGTAGCTAAAAGCGGAACCAGACCGGGAAACACATCTTTCAGCACCTCCACAAAAACACCTCCCAAACCGCAAAGTACCACACTGTCACTTTTAGCAATAACAATGCCTTCTTTATATCTGAAACAGGATTATTGGGTATCTCTATCATATAGCGTTCCCATCCCCTGACAAGGGCTATCGTATCTATTTTGTATCTATATACAAAAATAGCCCCCAAAAGCCCTGTCAGATATCAGTAGTTATTACCTCAACTATTAATAACTACCTCCTTAATTATTAATAATTGAAAGCCCCATCAGAATACTTTAAAATCAAACATGGCTATTTAGGAAAACAAATATTAGCACATCAGAGAAATACCTAATAACCAATCAAGAAAAACTGGCTTAATACAGAAGAGAATTCTGTCAATAAATCCTTGCTTTGTTCGCCGTCAGCAGCAAACAAAGCGGTAGACAATATTTCTCCTATTGCCCCATTAGTTGTAACTACAGATATCTGTCGAGCACCTTCCACCAATTTTCCATCTCGAGGAGAAACAATATGCCGACGTTCAGGAGAGTCATTACCAGAGGTTGTAAGACACTCATTATGAAGAAGTATATTATTGACTTTCCATCCCGTTCCTACCGGATGATTACCTAAAGCAAGAACGGAACTGTTTCCCATATTTATCAATGCATTTTCTATCACACACTCATTCAATATGCTTTTAATTGTTTCCAAAGCATACCCTTTGAGGAAACCAGATAAGTTGACAGCAACTCCCGGTCGTGAAAAATAGATACTATGATCTTCAGCTGATAAATGTACCGATTGTATCGTGTTCTGATTGTAATTTTCTGAATGGACTGTAATATCAAAACACCCCAGAGTCTTCCCATTATATTCCAGACATAAATCAATCATTGAATAGAGTTCTTCGCTAAGAACGACCGGAGAAACAAAAGCTGTCCGGTTGACATAAGCCAATTCACTGGCCGGATTATAAAAGTTCGCCATCTTTTCCAACCGGCACAATGCATCATAAATACAATTGACCACAAACAACAATTCTCCTTCCGTTTTCTTGCTATACAGGATAATATCCACCCGTGTATGCATGGAAAGAAACCAGGCATAAAGCAGTCCACTGCCTTCATGGGACGGCTTATACATATGTTGAATAGGGACTTGCATCGTATAGCAGGACAAATTAGGCACGGATTACCCGAATTACACGATTGCTATTTCATTAGAACAACCGTGAAATTCGCGCAATCCGTGCCTGAATAAAAAGTTGTAAAGAATTTTGACGCATCTCCCACAATAATATGGAATACGCCTTACTTCAGTTCTTTAATTTTCACGTTCTTGAACCATACTTCGTCTCCGTGATCCTGAAGAAGTATATTTCCTTCCTCCGGATTTCCGAAATTAGGCCAGTTTTTATATTTACTGTATGCTACCAATGCATTCCACATATCATTGTTACGATCATATTCAATCAATTTAACTCCGTTCAACCAATGTTCCACATGATTGCCTTTTACGATAATGGTAGCAGTATTAAACTCTTTCTTATTGAAAGGTTTATTCTTAGGAGCCGGAATCAAATCATACAACGAACCTAGCTTTCTGTTACCTTTCACACCCAGTTTTGCATCAGGATGTTTGTCATCATCAAGAATCTGGAATTCACAACCGATAGCAGAGCCTGCACCTTTATTCATATCCGGGTTTACGAAATATTTAATTCCGCTATTGGCACCTTCAGTAATCTTAAAATCTACTTTCAGAATAAAGTTCTTGTATTTACGGGTAGTCACAATATCACCGCCATTAGCAGATTCAGCGCCACCACTCTTCATTACTTTCAGAATTCCATCTTCTATCTTCCAGCCTTTTGCAGGGAAAGTAGAAAGCTTAGCTCCTCTCCATCCATCAGTAGTCTTGCCATCCCATAATAGAGTCCATCCTTCTTTTGCTTCATTCGGAGAAATCGTGTTGGCAATCAGATTCACTTCCGGTGCAGCTTGCGCTTCCGGTGTCTGATAGCGTTCTACGTCTGTCGTACAAATGCGGATATCTTTCCAACTAACAGTTTTACCTTCATCTGCCGCATTTCCAATGGCATGCACTTGCAAAGCAATGAAGCCCACAGGAGTCATATCATCCCAGATATTAGCACAAGGTACTCCGTTTATCCAAGTACGGATTGAGTTACCCACAGCCTCAATACGAGCTTTATTCCATGCATTATTCTTAAAAGCGGTTTTTGCCGACGGATTCAGCGTCAAAGGATAAAGCCAGTTTCTACGTGCCTCATCATAGATACCACCTGACCAAGCGCGTTTGGAAGGATCGATCTCAAACTGATAACCGTGTACGCGACCTTTCTTATAATCTTTCTTGCTTTCACTACGAAGCTGTACTCCGGAATTTAAACCGTCATCTACCTTGAAGTCAAACTCAAGGATAAAGTCACCATAATTCTTTGTCGTTGCCAAAAAAGTATTGGGTGTTCCCATTTTAGATACACCGACAATGGCACCATCTACAATTTTATACTCGGCTTTGCCATTCAATTTCTTCCATCCTTTCAGGTTTTTCCCATTGAAAAGAGGTTCCCAATTCTGCGCACCTAAAGAAGCGGCACAGAATAAAAGTAAAGTTAATACGATATTCTTCTTCATAATCATTGATTAGTCTTTCCCACTCCCTTATATTCGAAGAAGGAATGGAAAAGGCTATTTTCTATTTATAATTTATAAAATTCATCCCAACCTTTACGCGGTGGAAGTCCCGCCAGCATTGCATTAGCAAATTCATTATTTGTAATCTGCTTCGTACGAGGATCAAAGAACAACTGTGTATTAAGTCGTTGAGCCATCACCCCCAGTGAGAATACCTGACTCAACACTCCATTGATTTCGAACGGTGAGCGTGTCTTTTCAATACCGTTACATGCCAACAAGAAGTTCTCGAAGTGATTGGAAGGACTTTTAGGAACCTTCGGCAACTTGTCTGCCATCTCTTTTGCTTTCTCCTCCGGAATTATAGACAAAGTGCTTCCATGACTACCACCCTTGAAGATCAAATCCTTAGTATAAATGATCTTTCCTGGATTCAACTTAGACTTCGGAGTATCTCCCTGATTAGTTGCCGGGATGTTCGGATCTAGTCCCGAAACTCCATAACCGGCAGGAATAGGAGGAAGATTATCCAAACCATCATACCAGGTAATATCTACCGGTGGCATTCCTTTACGTTGCGGGAAACGGAAGAGAATCGTGGAAGAATATGGAAAGAAGTAATCATTATGCCCTTTTGCGTATTGCATGGTAACTTCATATGGCAATCCCAGTTCCAGGAATTCGTGAGCCGTGTCGAGGATATGTGCTCCCCAGTCGCCCAATGCTCCCATACCAAAATCATACCAACAACGCCATTGTCCCAAATGATAATCTTTATTATACTCGTGATAAGGAGTAACTCCGAGCCAAGTGTCCCAATCCAGATCTTTCGGCAGTTGCTGACCGGAAGGAAGTTTATAAATATTAGTGTCCCATTTATGCCAACGACGTGGGTTATTCATGTGGGCAGTGATAGCAGTAACGTCTTTGATAATTCCCGCATCCATCCAGGCTTTAAACTGGAAATAGTTTGCTTCAGAATGTCCCTGATTTCCTACTTGAGTAACCAAGTTCGGACGTTTAAGCGCAGCTTGCATCAACAGTTCCGCTTCATAGAAGGTACGTGCCAGCGGTTTCTCTACATATACGTGCTTTCCGGATGCCAAAGCCAGCATACTAATCGGGAAATGCGAATGGTCAGGAGTAGCAATTGCCACGGCATCAAATTCGTTACCGGCCTTATCAAACATTTGGCGGAAATCCCTAAACTGCTTTGCTTTCGGATATTTAGCCATTATCTTTTGTGTATGTTTGGCACCCATGTCTACATCACATAAAGCCACCACTTCCACCATACCTGTCCGTGCAAAGTCTTCAATAATCTGCTCTCCACGGTTGCCAATGCCGATATAAGCAATCTTCACTTTGTCACCTCTTCCTTTTTTAGGTGAAGCAGTTTGCGCATGTAATAAATCACCGGTTCCCAATGCCAATCCGGCTGAAGCCATCGACATCGTTTTCAAAAAATCCCTTCGTGTTACCATAAATTATTTATTTTCATTGATATTGATTAAGTTCTTCTTTTTAAATAGTGCTTGTATCCATAAAACAAGAGACGCAAAATCCCCCAGAAAGCATAAAGCACAAAAGTAAATATAATTATATAAAAAATAGACGTTATCATCTCCGTAAATGGTGCATGATAAGCAATAATTGCATAAAGATGTAGCAAATTAGATACTACGAAACAAACGAGTAAAGTAATTAACTCTATTTTCTTACGTCGTGCGGTTACAATCGTGTCTTTCATATTGCTTCGGGTGTTTTTACAGATTGATGGTTCAGATAGTCTATTTTATACTCATCAGGGAAATAGAGTGTCCGTTCTTCTTCCAATGCCTGATGTCCCAACAAACAGAGCATACTTGCATAATACCCTTCTTCTGCGATGTTTTTAGGTTGTTTTTGTGTTATGACGGCCTCCACAAAAGCTTCCAACAACAATGATGTACCATCGCTCTTGGGACGTTCTCCGATAATGAATTCTCCTTTGTTTTCGTTTGCTGTTTCCGGCGCCCAGCTTGTTCCGGCAAAAGGCAGAGAGTCAAACACTTTGTTTTCCCAGTCATTCACCATTTGCAGGAAGGCCGGTGCAGGAGCTACACTTTCAAAGTAATATTTTCCCTTTTCCGGTTCTACCGTTCCGAGATTACCCATGATCTGTTCTTCCAGTCCATAGAATTTATTGGAAATGACAGAGTCAAATGTCATCTTTACCCCATCATCAAACACATATACACAGCTCACATTGTCATACACATCTCTGCCGTCTTTCCAATAAGTGATGGCACCGTGTCCCATCACCTTTTCGGGTATCTTACGCAAAGCCCAGCTTCCGATCTGAAGTTGATGGCAAGCGAGTTCCGTCATCAGTCCTTTTGAGAACTCTTTGTAAAGACGCCAATTTATCAGGCGTTCCAAATTGGGTGAAGGTACCGAACGTCTCCAGTCCCCGTTCCGGTTCCAGAAAGTACGGATGGCATTTATTTCGCCAAAGGTACCTGCATGAATCATCTCCATTGCTTTGATGTAACGAGGATCGAACAGGCGCTGTTGTCCTGTGAAGAATATCTTCCCCGTGCTACGATGCTTCTGATACATACGGTAACACTCTTCCATCGTGAAACCTATTGACTTTTCACAGAACACATGCTTTCCTGCGTCGAAAGCATCCAATACGATCTTACAATGCGAACTAAGAGGGGTAGCTACGAGTATAGCATCTATCGACTTATCTTCCAACACTTCCCGGTAGTCACCATACACTTTGGCATTAGGTGCAAGTTTCAATGCGTTCTCAATAGACGGTTTATAAATGTCGCACAATGCTACAATATCGACTTTGGGGTTCTTAGCCAAAAATCCCATTAAAAACCGTCCCCGGGAACCAGGCCCGATAATTGCCAGACGACACTTCTCGTTTGAGGTGTTCATCACCTCCGAAAAAGCAGAAAGCCAAGGGCTTGCTGCAAGAAGAGTGCCAGCCCCGGCTATGCCTAAATTCTTTAGAAAATCCCGCCTGCTAATAGGGGTATGTTTCATGCTTGTGGTATTTAAGATTATAATTGGTTTATTTGAAAATCAGTTATTAAATACAGGTGCTTTTTGTGTTTCGTAAGAAGGAGATCCTCCTCACACCGACATTACATAATACAACACATATTTACCGTCCATATAATTTTAATATCGGGTGCCCAAATTCCATCTTTAGGCTCAAACCAAGGACGAGTCTTATCGGGAATGCCGTGTTGCAATACATCCATTCTTTCGACTTCATTATCGGAACATTTCTGGTAAATTCGGTAACATACACATAAAAACACCCATCCGCAGCTTTACTCACCGTAGAGTCAGGCCTGGCAATATCTACAATCAGATTTTTATAACCCACTGCAGACTTTGTCTGTGCTTTCCCCCCCGTGAAAAACAGGCATCTATCATGAATACGAAGACGAACAAATTTACATACTTTTTCATCAAATCATTCTTTTAAGAGATTCTTTTTACCTAATCTTTATAGTTCTAAATCAATATTAACTTACAAAATCCATTGGCAATACTCCAAATTGTTTTGGAAACACTTGGCAAAATAAGATGGAGAAAGTTTGGATCTTGGAATAATATTTCTCGAAATATATATAAAAACTATGTCTCAATGAATGAAAGAATAGTCCTATTTTTCTATTCTGATACGCGCGTCAACTGCTACAACGGCCTTTTCTGTTGCTAAGAGCGGATTTATATCCATTTCTTTGATCTCTGTAGCGAAACGTAGCAAAGTGGACAAACGGACAATAATTTCAGCAAATTTATCTTCGTTGACTCCCTTTTGCCCACGTGTTCCCTGAATGATTTTATAAGCACGCAAAGAATGAATCATTGAATAAGCTTCTTCGTAAGAAAGCGGAGCCAAACCGGAAGATACATCTTTCAGCACCTCCACAAAAATACCTCCCAAACCACAAAGTACCACGTGGCCGAACTTCTCTTCATATTTTGCGCCAACAAACAGTTCCGTACCTTTCAGCATCGGCTGTACCATAATTGCTCTTGCATCAGGTATCTGCATCATACGATCAAATTCCAGTGCCAGATGTTGCTCACTTTTAATGTTCAGAACGACACCGCCGACATCTGATTTGTGCACAGGACCAACAACCTTGGCAACTACCGGAAATCCGCACCGACGGGCAAAAGCTACTATCTCCTCTTTATTGTCGGAAACAAATTCATCTACCAACGGAATACCGGCAGCGTGCAACAATGCCTGTACATAATTGGGAGCGATATAACCATCCTCCGGAATAGAATCAATAATACGACGAATCCTCGGAACGTCCACTCCGAACAGTTCTATTTCAGGAACTGCCGGTTTAGGAGCATTGACGATACGTGAAAGGGCAGTACCCAAGGTCACTTCGTCTGCAAAATTCACATGCCCTTTTGCCAGGAAGGCGGAAACCTCTGCTCCGGCTGTATTAATGGAAGGAAGAATGGGAAAAATCGGTTTCTTGCAAGTCTGCATCTTTTCGTGCAATACATCATACATTTCAAACATGGTCACCAGCCCCGGAGTGCCGAAAATAGCCATTACAGCATCAATATTGTCAAACTTCTCCTCACAATACTCCAGACAGAGGCACAGATGTTCCGGCGTACCCGTAGCCAGAATATCAATGGGATTCCCCACAGCCGCACCGGGGAAAAGCTTACCCTTAAGTTCCTCCGCCACCGGTCCTTCCAGTTTCGGAACATTCAGTCCGCCCTTGCTCAATGCATCGGTCAGCATCACTCCCGGACCGCCGGCATGGGTAATGATGGCGAAGTTTTTCCCTTTCAGTTCCGGCAGTGTGAAGATACAACCTACGGTCGTCAGCTCCTCGCGC
>OHMP01000738.1_pt1 | contig 15373 bp, 14 predicted proteins | sample 1569341 | NCBI WGS metagenome assembly OHMP01 (sample SAMEA3879584, study PRJEB24766) | human gut metagenome | biome: human-associated habitat; feature: feces | place: USA | collected 1985/1987 | reverse complement strand
CAGTTTCTCAAACAGCAATCGGTACTGACAAGAGCTTATGAGGACGTATTGAGTAAGTACCGATTGCTGTTTGAGAAACTGGAAGCTGATTTCCGTACTTTTGAGAATAGCCAGCAAGCACGGATAAATGCTCGGAATGCGGAGATTGCCGGCAAGCAGGAAGAATTGATGCAACAGCTTCGTGTGGAAGAAGAAAAAGTAAGGGTAACGCAAGAAGAGAAAGTGCAGACTGTGGATAATCGTATCCGGCAGTTGCGCGACGAACAGGCACAGTGTAACCTGAAACTTCAAAAGGTGAAATACGAACATCCCCATCAAAAGGAAATGTCCGATTGTGAAGATGGGATTAACGAACTGCGCAAAAAGGACAAGGAACTGGAACTTGGCATCCGTCAGCAGCAAGGAGAAATAAAGCAGTTGAGACAGGAGTGTGAATGGAAAGTGAAAGAATTGAAATGGGAATTTCAGACAAAGATGGAGACCGTTCGTAAAGAACGGAGCGCGATTGAAGAACAGTTGCAAACATTGGACGCCTTGATTGAGAAACGAAAAGGTTCTTTGTGTGAATGGCTGGAGAAGAACAAACCGGATTGGCAGGAGACGATAGGCAAGGTGGCGGATGAGGAACTGGTGTTGTACAACAATGAACTGCAACCTCAATTAGTGAATAAGGAAGCTACTTTGTTCGGCGTTTCACTCAATCTGACAGCAATCGAGCGTTCTGTCCGCACTCCCGAGGAAATGAAGCAGGAGCGCGATAGGCAACAAGCAGCCCGGCAACTCTGTACCGACCGTCTCACCCGACTGACGGAAGAAGAGGGGGAAGCTGTTTCTTCTTTGGAGAAGAAGTATTCGAAGCAAATACATAGTATTTTGGAAGAACAACATCTGATGGAAGCCGAGCGAATGCAGATTCCTGCAAAATTGAAGAATTTGCAGGCTGATTACGCCTCATGGAAGACGAAGGAAGAGGAATGGAAAAGAGGATGTACCGAAGAATTACAGGCGCAACTGAATGATATCGGTCATCGTCTTTATGTGGCGGAAGGCGAGAAGGAGAAGCATTTGGCGGAACGGGAAAAACTGTTGAAAGCTTGCCGGAAAGTGTATAATGATAGCAGGACGGAACTCCGGAAGGAACTGGAGGAGTTTGTTGCCAGCGTTCAGCAAGAGATAGAGCGGATGAAACAGCAAACTGCGGAGCGGAAAAAGGAATTGAAGCAGGCGCAGGAGAATGAATTGAATGGAAAGGGTGCTGATACGGTCACTATCCGCAAGTATGATGACAGGCTTGCCGAAATAAATAAAGAATTAGATTATATAGGTAAATCCCGCCCACAAGTTCTTTTTTATGAAAGAGACAAGGAGGAGCTGTTTGATAAAGAACCTGCTACGCGAAGCAGGAAGAAAGAACTGGATGCGAAGCTAGTTGCATTGGACGAACGTTTCGCTCTGAAAAAGGAGAAGTTGCAGGTTCAGAAAAAAGGGGCGGACGAGCATCTCGAGCGGATTGGCAAAGAATTGCACTTATTGGAGGACGGGTTGAATAAAGTGGATATGTTCCGGAAAGATGAAACTTTTTGTCCGCCTTCTGTGATAGAAATAGGAGAGAAGCCTACCCGGAAAAATTGCGATGTTATTGTGGAAGAGTTGAAGTCGCTCATCGTATCCACTATCAGAAAAACAGAAGAATTCAAGAAAGCGGTAACGCAGTTCAATGGAAACTTCTCGTCAAAAAACACGTTTCATTTCCGTACGGAACTGGTTGGAGAACAGGATTACTATGATTTCGCTTCCAATTTGTGCGAGTTTGTGGATAATGATAAGATTTCCGATTATCAGAAACATATCAGTGAACGATATACGGATATCATCCGTCGGATTTCGAAAGAAGTGGGAGATTTGACACGCAATGAGAGCGAAATACATAAAACGATAAAGGATATCAACGACGATTTTGTCAAGCGGAACTTTGCCGGAGTGATAAAGGAAATAGCTCTTCGTCCGCTTCAGAGCAGTGATAAATTGATGCAGCTGTTGTCAGAGATAAAGCGGTTTACTGATGAGAATCAGCATAATATGGGAAAAGTGGATTTGTTTTCGCAGGCTTCCCGTGAAGATGTCAACGCAACGGCTGTCCGGTATTTGTTGTCATTTATGAAGTACTTGCTCGATGAGCCGGGACGGAAGCGGTTAGCGCTTGCCGACACATTTAAGCTGGAGTTTCGTGTGAAAGAGAATGACAACGATACGGGATGGGTGGAGAAGATAGCCAATGTAGGTTCCGACGGCACGGATATTTTGGTGAAAGCGATGGTCAATATCATGCTGATAAATGTGTTTAAGGAAAAGGCGTCCCGTAAGTTTGGTGACTTTAAAATCCATTGTATGATGGATGAAATCGGAAAGCTGCATCCTAATAACGTGAAAGGTATTTTGGACTTTGCCAATTGCCGGAATATTTTGTTGGTAAACAGTTCTCCCACTACTTACAATGTGGAAGATTATCGTTATACCTATTTATTGAGTAAAGACGGGCGATCAAATACACAGGTTGTCCCATTATTAACCTATAATAAGATAGAAAAATGAGTGGTAGTATATTTACTGTAGCAATGGCGCGGCAGGTTCTGAAAATGTTGAGTGGTGATCCCATATCATACGTCAGGTTTGATGGAACATTTGCAAGAGAGTTGCTAAGTGAGGGAGTTATTACGGTTGTCTCACGAGGGAGCAAACGCAGCTTTCGAATGATTAATCCTGAAGGATGTCGTATCTATATTTCGCAGAATTATACTTTTGGCATGGAATTGGAAGACTGGATCGAGATGAAGAACTGTCCGGATGAAGTGTTACGTTCGGAACAAGTGGCGAAGGCGGGGGACTCTAAACTGAGATATACCCGTACGTTCAAAGGTTTTCTTCTCAATTGTTATGAGCCTATAGAAGCAACTCTTCATGATGAACCATGTGTGCTTTCTCCCTTGCAAGGTACTTCCATCTTCATGCAGGATTACGAATATTTCCGTATTCCTGAAGATGTCGTAGTAGTGGGTATAGAGAATGGAGAGAATTTCCAGCATATCCGTGCCCAAAAGTATTTGTTTGAAGGAATGAAGGTTCTTTTCGTGTCCCGTTATCCGCAATCGAAGGATTTGTGTAACTGGCTAAAGATAATCCCCAATCGCTATATTCATTTCGGAGACATAGATTTGGCTGGCATTTCTATCTTTTTAAATGAATTCTATGTAAAATTGGGCAATCGTGCGGAATTTTTCATTCCTGCGGATGTGAAGAAACGCCTCAAGGACGGAAACCGACAGCTTTATGATAATCAGTATTTGCGTTATAGGGCTATGTTGGTTTCTGACGAACGTTTAAGACCGTTGGTGGCAATGATTCATAAATATGGGAAAGCGTATGAACAAGAAGGATATATAAAGTATTAAATTAGTCATATGATTACACTGGATAATTTTGAGAACTTTGTCCCCTATAAGATATTGATGCGCGGGGAAGAGTATTATGATACAGATGCCGTTTCCGAACTGGAAGAAACCTCACCCGGTGAATGGACTGCAACTGTAGAGGGAACGGATGATTATAATGTAGAAATATCTATGAACGGAAAGGAAGTAAAATCCTGGTACTGTGATTGTCCGTATGATGGAGAAATCTGCAAGCATGTCGTGGCAGCACTTCTGGCAATTCGTGATAATAATAAACGAGTAAGTCGTAGTGCATTTTCAAAAATGAGAATAGTTACAAAGGAAGAAGAGGTTGTACAACCCGATGTGGACATCAAACAATTGCTGTCATTCATTAATCCGCAGGAACTTTCTAAATTTATCAGTGAGTATGCCTCAATGAATCCGGAATTTAAAATAGCGCTTTTGAATTATTTTAATAGTTAAGGAATGGTCTCCGGTACCAAAGACTTGTGTATATCAACTTTATTATAAGTTTTTTGTATCTTTGTTGCTAGGGTATGGCAAAGTTCGTACCTTTGTAAAGTTACAAATAAGAATGATAATGAAAAAGTCTATAAAACGTTTACCCAAACGTACACAGGAAGAATTGACAGTCTTGCTGGATTTAGTGTGTAAAAACATCGAGAATTGTCAGATGGTTATCCTGTTCGGAAGTTATGCAAGGGGAAACTATGTTTTATGGGACAGTAATATCGAATTTGGTGTTCATACTTCCTATCAGAGTGATTACGATATTCTTGTCGTCGTGACCGGACAGACTAAATATGTGGAAAGAAAATTGCATCGTATTACGAATCAATATCATGATTTGTTTGCTGGTCGTCGTCATGCTTTTCCACAATTTGTTGTAGAACATATTAATACCGTAAACCGTAATCTGGAAATCAGCCAATATTTCTTTACGGATATAGTAAAGGAGGGTGTTATGCTTTATAATAGTGGCAAACACGAATTGGCAAAACCGCGAAAGTTGAGTTTTAGAGAGATTCGGGATATTGCGCAGAGTGAATTTGATAGGTTGTATCCTTATGCGTGTGACTTTTTGGGTGTTGTGAAGGAATATTTCATGCCTAAAGAACAATATAACTTATCAGCTTTCATGCTTCATCAGACTTGTGAAAAATTATACTATACTATCCTGATGGTTTTTACGAATTATCTTCCAAAAACTCATAAAATTAAAGAGCTTAGTGGGATGGTAAAACGTTTCTCACAGGAATTGACCACAGTCTTTCCTCAAAATACGGATGAAGAGAAAGAATGTTTTGATTTATTATGCCGTTCGTATATCGAGGCTCGTTATAACAAAGATTTCAGTATCTCACAAGAACAACTGGAATACCTTATTGCCCGCATAGATATTCTGAAAGATATTACTGAACGCTTGTGTAAGGAGAAGATTGCGGAATATGATACAATGCCTGAATAATTGCTCCCTGTGAAATAAGTCGGTGTCGCATTTATAACTTGAACTTAGGTTCAGCTCTCTATGAAATGAAAAACAAAATATACCTGTCATCTGTCACAGATTATAATCTAACTTGCAGAGTATAAGTACTTAATGCTGTGACAGCACAAGGTGACAGCAGTGTGATAGCAATAATGCTGTCACCTAAAAAACAAAATAAAAACGCTGTTCGAAAATGAATAGTATTAGCCATAAATGGATAAGTCGTTCATTTTATTACCCCCGTACTTATGAATTGTGTCCTACTTTGAAACCAACAGTTTCAAGTAGCGAAACTGTTGGTTCTGCGGTTTGAAACTTTAGTTTCATACGCTTGAAACTCTAGTTCCAATTACTTGAAACCATTGGTTTCTCACCGATGAAACTATAGTTTCCCTTCGCTGGAACTGTAGTTTCAAGCGGAGAAAACTAATTTGCCCCGTAATAGAGTGGTGGCAATCCCGTTTCTTTCGGTTAAAGAGATGCTTGATATATCAATAATTTTCTGTATTAAAAACTTGTTTTCTTTGCTGGTTTCGGATATTATGACTAATTTAGCAGTCTCAACGATCACAAAGACGCTGACAAAACAAATTATTATCAAATTAATGAAAATTACTCAATTTCGTAAGAATGAAGATACGATAGCGCTCAGCGTAATGGATCTTGATATACTGGTAAATAAGATAAAGACAGAAATAAAATCCCGTCCTGTTTCTACATTCAGAGAACATCTGCGATATACCCTTTCCGATGAACGGTGTATGTTTGCCGATAAACTGCCCAAGATAATTCCTTCCGCTGAATTCCGTAAAGTAAACGGTCAGAAACAGATGAAAAACTACAATGGTATTGTAGAACTGACCATCGGTCCTTTATCCAATAAATCGGAAATCGCTTTAGTGAAACAAAAAGCCTGCGAGCAGCCGCAAACCCGTTGTGTTTTTATGGGTTCAAGTGGCAAAACAGTGAAAATATGGACTACTTTTACCCGACCGGACAACTCCCTTCCTAAAACACAGGAGGAAGCGGAACTATTCCACGCCCACGCCTATCGACTGGCTGTGAAATGTTATCAGCCCCAAATCCCATTCGATATACTTCCCAAAGAACCGACTCTGGAACAATATTCGCGATTATCCCACGATCCGGACATCATATATCGTCCGGATTCAGTCCAATTTTATCTCTCTCAACCATCATCAATGCCCGAAGAAACCACTTTCCGTGAAGCGGTTCAGGCGGAGAAATCTCCATTGACTCGTGCCGTACCGGGATATGATGCGGAAAATGCATTTCTAATGCTTTTCGAAGCCGCTTTTCGGAAAGCTTATGCCGATCTTCGGGAAGCGGGGCTCGAATTGAGCGAAGACACATGGCATCCTTTAGTTGTCCAACTGGCTAAAAACTGTTTTGCTTCGGGACTTCCGCAAGAAGAAGTTGTGAAACGTACCGTTTTCCACTTCTATATGTATAAACAAGAAGAGCTTATCCGGCAAATGATTGGCAATATATATACCGAGTGCAAAGGCTTCGGTAAGAATATCAGCCTAAGCAAAGAACAGCAACTCGCCTTGCAGACTGAAGAATTTATGAAACGCCGCTATGAGTTTCGTTTCAACCAGTTGACTACACAGGTGGAATGTCGGGAGCGGAATACCTTTAATTTCTATTTTCATCCGGTGGACAAACGGCAGATGGCAAGCATTACGATGAATGCGCAGTACGAGGGGCTTAAACTTTGGGACAAGGATGTGGTGCGTTATCTGAATTCCGATCATGTTCCTGTGTATCAACCAGCTGAAGAATTTCTTTATGACCTTCCCCATTGGGATGGGAAGGATCATATTGGAGATCTGGCAAAACGGGTGCCTTGCGACAATCCTCATTGACCGCATTTGTTTCGCCGTTGGTTTCTCAGCATGGTGGCGCATTGGCGTGGAATGATGAGGAAGAATTATGCGAATAGCACTTCACCGATATTGGTTGGTCCGCAGGCATACAGGAAATCTACGTTCTGTCGCTTGATTCTGCCACCGTGTCTGCAAGCTTATTACACGGATAGCATTGATTTCAGCCGGAAGCGGGATGCGGAACTGTACCTGAATCGTTTCCTGTTGATTAATATGGATGAATTCGACCAGATCAGCATTGCTCAACAGCCTTTCCTAAAGCATATTCTGCAAAAACCGGTTGTGAATACAAGGCGTCCCAATGCTTCGGCGGTGGAGGAACTTCGGCGCTATGCTTCTTTTATCGGTACGAGTAATCATAAGGACTTGTTGACGGACACTTCCGGCAGCCGCCGCTATATCGCTGTCGAGGTGACGGGAGTGATAGATGTTGTCCGTCCTATTGATTACGAACAGCTTTACGCGCAAGCGATGGCGGCATTATATAAGAATGAACGGTATTGGTTTGACGAGCGGGATGAGGCCATCATGACGGAGGCCAATCAGGAATTTGAGCAGTCGCCCGCTATTGAACAGTTGTTTCAAGTGTATTATCGGGCGGCAGGAAAGGAGGAAGAAGGCGAATGGTTGCTTGCTGCGGATATATTGCAACGTATACAGAAAGCCGCCAAAATGAAATTCTCCTCCGGACAAGCCACCCATTTCGGGCGTATCCTGCGACGGCTGGGAGTAGAGTCGTTCAGGAAAACACATGGGGTTTATTATCATGTAGTGGCTTTGGAGTGATATGATTGTTTAATATGTGTATTTTTGTTTTATTTCTTTTTATGTAGGGAATGGACTTTATTATTTTATAATAATTATCTTTGCACGATCTTCCATTATAAGTGGATATCAAATAGAAAGCTAATTGACAATGATATTATTAAGTTTTGACACAGAGGAGTTTGATGTACCCCGTGAACATGGAGTGGACTTTCCGTTGGATAAGGCAATGGAAGTATCGGTTTATGGTACGAACAAGATACTGGACTGTCTGAAAAAGAATGGGGTGCGGGCTACTTTTTTCTGTACAAGCAACTTTGCGGAGAATGCTCCGGAGGTGATGCACCGTATTATGGATGAAGGGCATGAAGTGGCGGCTCATGGGTGTGACCATTGGCAGCCTCAGGCTTCGGATGTCAGTCGTTCCAAAGAGATACTCGAACGGTTGACGGGGAGGAAGATAGAGGGGTATCGCCAGCCGCGTATGTTTCCGGTGTCCGATGAAGAGATAGAGCGGATGGGATATCTGTATAATTCTTCATTGAATCCGGCGTTTATTCCCGGCAGATATATGCATCTTTCCGAGCCGCGTACTTGCTTTATGACGGGTAAAGTTCTTCAAATTCCTGCGTCGGTGACTCCGTGGATACGTTTTCCGCTATTCTGGTTGTCTTGCCATAATCTTCCGGTGAAGTTGTACCAATGGATGGCAAACAGGGTGCTGAAGCACGACGGCTATTTTGTGACCTATTTCCACCCGTGGGAGTTTTATCCATTGAATGAACATCCCGAATTTAAAATGCCGTTTATTATCCGTAATCATTCCGGCAAAGGGATGGAAGAACGGCTGGATCTGCTGATCCGTAATTTCAAGGAGAAGAGAGCCGATTTTCTGACGTACTCGGAATTTGCGAAAATGAAACGGACAGAACTAACTAAATAGAACGAGAAATGATTAAATTGGCAATTGTGTCTCCCTGCTATAATGAGGAAGAAGTGTTGGAACAGTCAGCCGCCCGTTTGACAGCCTTGTTTGATGAGCTGGTTGGGAAGGAAAAGATCAGTGCGGACAGCTTCGTGCTTTTTGTAAATGATGGTAGCAAGGACCGTACGTGGAACATTATCAAGAAGCTGCATAAGGAAAATCCTTACGTGAAAGGAATGAATCTGGCGCGGAACGTAGGTCACCAGAGTGCTATCATGGCAGGGATGATGACTGCCAAAGACTGGAGTGACGCCGTTGTTACCATTGATGCGGATTTGCAGGATGACTTGAATGCGATAGAGGAAATGATTGATGCTTATACAGCCGGTGTACGGAGTGAAGGTATCCCGCCAGGCCGACCCGTTGTTGAAACGTCTCTCCGCTACGGCTTTCTACAAACTGCAACGCAGGATGGGAGTGGAATCCATTTATAACCATGCCGATTTCCGCTTTCTGAGCCGGAGGGTACTGGAACAGTTGTCACATTATCAAGAGCGTAATCTATACCTGCGCGGCATTATTCCTCTGCTGGGCTTTCCTTCCACTACGGTGGACGATGTGATTCGGGAACGCACAGCCGGAAGCTCTAAATATACTCTGCGGAAAATGCTGGGACTGGCTCTCGACGGAATAACCTCATTCTCGGTGAAGCCGATTTATGGCATTGTCTATTTGGGTATTATCTTTGTCTTTATCAGCATTCTGATCGGTTTTTATGTCCTTTATTCGTTGATTGCGGGAACGGCGGAACATGGCTGGGCCTCTCTGATGTTGTCCGTATGGTTTGTAGGCGGTGTCGTCCTGATGTCAATCGGTGCGGTAGGGCTGTACATCGGAAAGATATATAAAGAGGTGAAACATCGTCCGCTTTATAATGTAGAAGAGGTGTTATGCGATGAGGATAAACAAAGTCATTAAAGAGACATGGGAACAACACCCGGACTGGCAGGAGAAATTCTGGCAGTTTATGCGTTTTGGCATCGTCGGTACGATATCTTCGGCGATTCACTATGGCGTATATTGTCTGGTACTGTTGGTGGCCAATCCGACGCTTTCTTTTACGGCAGGTTATGCGGTCGGATTTGTCTGTAACTATTTTCTAACTACATTCTTTACATTCCGTTCCAAGCCTTCATCGCGCAACGCTGTCGGGTTTGGCTTTAGTCATTTACTTAATTATCTGCTTGAGGTAGGTTTGCTGAACCTTTTCCTGTGGATCGGATTCGGCGAGTTTCTCGCTCCTATATTGGTGCTTATCGTAGTCGTTCCCATCAATTTCCTGATTCTTCATTTCGTATATACTTATAAAAATAAACAGTAGGTCTGCTTTCAGAACTATTCATAAAAAGAAAAAGCTATTATGAAACGTTTTCTAAATCTTATTGTATATATACTTTCCGTGCATCTTTCCGCACTGATAATCACCGGATTGTTCAGAGGGGTATTGTTCATTTCTTCTTACCATCAACTGACTGCCGAAGCACTGTCTGATAAAAGTCTGTCATTGATAGCATTTATACATGGAGTATGGTTCGATAACGTGATAGGTTGTTACATATTACTGCTTCCGCTGACGGTAGCTGTAGCCTGTGGGCTTTGCAACTGTTATGGGAAGGCTTTATTCCGTTTCTTCACTATCTTCTTCGGTGTCTTTTATGGGTTGGTTTATCTGATCAGTGCAGCTGATATTCCTTATTTCGCCTACTTTTTCAAGCATATCAATTCTTCCATTTTCGAATGGTTCGGTTATGCGGGTACTACTGCGGGGATGATATTGGGAGAGACTTCCTATTATTTGTCCATTGCCTTATTCCTGCTCTTTCTGATTGGCTTTGTTGTGTGGATTGCTTTTCTTGGCCGGTATTTCCGTCACCGTTGCCTGTCTGCTCCCGGTTCATTCCCTTGCTTGCAACGAAGTGTTGCGGGTTTGGTAGGGCTTGGCTTGATCGGGCTTTGTGTATTTGGCATTAGGGGACGTACAGGCTATAATCCGATCAAGGTAAGTGCCGCCTATTTCTGTCAGGATGCCTTTTTGAATCAGTTGGGGGTCAGTCCGACCTTTAATTTGTTGACGAGCGTGCTGGACGGCCGACGGCCGGAAAACAGATATCTGCATCTGATGGATGAACAGGAAGCGCTGGAAAAAGTAAGAGCTTTGTTAGCACGGCCGGGTGAACCGGATGTCTCTCCGTTGGCGGTTTATCGGCATAATTCACAGGATAGCGTATCGCGACGCCGTCCCAATGTGGTATTGATTATGATGGAGTCGATGTCGTCCAATTTCATGAAACGTTTCGGGCAGTCACAGAATCTGACTCCTTTTTTGGATAGCCTGTATGCCTGTTCCCTTAGTTTCCCCAACTTTTATTCGGCGGGGATTCATACCAATCATGGTTTGTACGCTACTTTATATTCTTTTCCTGCTATGATGAAACGGAACTTGATGAAAGGTTCGGTGATTCCCCATTATTCGGGATTGCCTACGGTATTGAAGGAGAATGGATATCATAATCTGTTTTTTATGACACATGAAGGGCAGTACGATAATATGAATGCCTTTTTCAGGACGAACGGTTTTGATGAGGTCTTTGCTCAGGAAGATTATCCGTCAGAGAAGGTTGTGAATAGTTTTGGAGTACAGGATGATTTCTTATACGACTATGCTATTCCGGTTTTGAATCGGACGGCAGACGAAGGGCAACCGTTTTTCGCTACCTTATTGTCAATCAGCAATCATCCGCCTTATGTAATACCTCCTTATTTCCATCCCCGAACGGACAAACCGGAAACTCAGATTGTGGAATATGCGGACTGGGCTTTGCGTAAATTTTTTGAAGAAGCGCGCAAACAGTCATGGTTTGAGAATACGATATTCGTGTTGGAGGGAGATCATGGCAAATTGGTTGGGGATGCGGAGTGTGAACTTCCGCAATCGTATAATCATATCCCGTTGATGATTTATTCCAGCAGTATAACTCCAGCGGAACATATGGCTTTTGGTGGACAAATAGACATACAGCCTACGGTATTGGGACTGTTGGGTATTGATTATTTGCAGAATAATTTCGGAGTGGACTTGTTGAAAGAAGAACGTCCGTGTATGTTTTATACAGCCGATAATATGATTGTAGGCCGTAATGCGACTCAGTTGTATATGTACAATTATGAGACGAATCAGGAATTTGCCTATCATACCGATAATGGGAAGCTGGTTCACGTCCCGATGGATGATAGTTTTCTGCCCTTGAAAGAATATAGTTTTTCCATGCTCCAGTCAGCGGAATATCTGGTGAAGCATGAAAAAACAGTGAATTCATCCGAGACTACTTTTTGATGAATTTGTATATCTCGGCAGTCTGGCGAAGAACGGGTTTGGGTGATTGATAGATCCGTTCGAACTGGTAGCCTTCCTTTTCGAACTCGGGAAGATTCCGTTCCGCATCCTGCATTCCTATTAGCAGGAACCCTTCCGAAGGACGGTCTTTGTAGAAATTTCCGATCCGGTTTCCCAGGTAGAAGTTGATTTCAAAATAGTGTACAGGGTCACCTATGGAGCGTACACCGGCCTCGATAAATTCGTAAAGCGTGCCTGTACTTGCCGGTACTACCCGGTCTATCTCCGCAGCAACGGATTTTACCGATTTTGAATTGAGAATAGGTGGCTGGTAAGCTCCGTCCAGTGCGATATACATTCCCATAGTCAGTGCAACGATGGCATAGAGGAATCGGTTGCTGAGTGTATATTTGCGTTGATAGAACCACCAGCAGATGCCAAGCAATGTAGGAATGGCAATTAATATGAAAGAGCCGATTCCGTTAATGTTCTGTATGGCATGCAGGAAATTGATGTTGTTCTGCGCATGACGGCCTTGAAAGATTGTTTCCGGGATAAGACCGCATTTCACGGCAATGAAACAGGCAAACAATAGTAAACTCAGTACGGCGAGGATACTACCGTATACTTTTATCACTTTAGAGCGTTTCTTCACCAGATAGAATAAATATTTTGCCAGGAAGTATGCGATGAAAGGATAAATAGGCATTAGGTATACGCTACGTTTACTTTGCGGTATGCAATAGAATATGAATGTGGCAACTATGCTGGTAAGAGCGAACAAATCCACCGGATCCATATTCTTGATCCATGCGGTAAAGCGTTTCCACCAGGCAGCCGGCTGGATACTGAATTTATGATAGGTGAGACTGAAAAGAGAAAGCAGTGCCAATAACGTCCAAGGTACATAACCGGCAAACAGGGTTACGAAGTTGTAATGCCAGGGATTCACGCAGGAGTCGTAACTCATAGTGTTGGTCATACGTCCGAAGTTTTCTTCCATGACTAATGCAAGGAATTCTTCTCCCCCTTGTTGGTAAGCGGCTATGTACCAACAGAACGGCAAGATGAGTGAAAGGATGGCCCATGCGGAAAGGAGAAGGAAAGCCCTGAAGAAGTTTACTCCTCTGAGCAGAAGGAATACACCTGTAACCAGACAGGGGATGATAGTGCCTACCGGACCTTTGGTCAACGTTCCCAAACTCATAAGAAGGATAGCCAGCCAGGGAATGCCTTTAAGCCCTTTCTCGTACCATCTGTAAAAACAATATAACGCACAGACGGTGAGGGCTGTCAGCACCATATCCACCCGGCAGTTGGCTCCGGCACGATGCAACTCGAAGTTGGTCAAGGTGATGAATGCGGTGAGCAGCGCCACTTCCGTTCCTTTTCTTTTGGCGAAGAAAAGAAAGCCGAAAAGAGTCATGGAGATTAGCGCGATGGCCGATGGCAAACGGGAAGTCATCTCCGTAACCTGACCGCCGTTCAATGTTGAAACGGCTGCAATAGTCCAATGGAAGAAAGGTGGTTTGTAGGGTATCTCTCCTCCATTATTTCTCGGCAAAATCCAGTTGTCGCTTTCCAACATAGAATAGGATACAATCGATTCGCGGGGCTCGCCTTTGGTGTGATACTCCGGCAGCCCGAGAAAAGGAAGGATCGTTACTACGCAAATGACTAATAGTAGCCAGAAAGCTTTGTTAGAAGTCAATGTTTTCATATTTATTTGTTTTGAATTTTATATCATATTTATTTTCTTCCGAAGTCCGCCGGGATTTCTCCCCATTCTTTCGTTTCCCATTTGAGGATACGGGTAGTGTAGGTATTCGTGCTCAGCCACCTTTCCGCCCGTTCTATCAATTGAAATAGTGCTTCTGTTTCCTCATTTCGGGGGAGTTTGGTCTTGCACTTCTTTTGTCGTACCCAACTGATGGCATTGACACTGTCGCTATAAATGGGCATATCGAATCCTTTCTGTTTCAATAGCGCCAGTCCGTGCACGATAGCTAAAAATTCTCCGATATTATTCGTTCCTTTCATCGGACCGAAATGGAAGATCTCTTGTCGGCTGGCTATGTGTACACCGCGATACTCCATAGGGCCGGGATTTCCACTGCAAGCCGCGTCTACCGCCAGGCTATTGTCTATCACGGAAGGAGGCAACAGATCGGAGGATATCTTTTCATTTTTCTTTTTTGCGTTTTTTCCTATATAAGCGTATGGTGAGGCTGAGAGTGCGCGTTCGGCTTCTTCGCGGGTGTCGAAAGATTTATATTTGGCGCCTTCATACCCTTTGATTTGGAGCTGGCAATCCGTCCAGGAGGTATAAACTCCGGGAGTGACGCCTTCCCATACTACGTAGAATTTCTGTTTAGCCATAAAAGATAATGGTTTATTCGGCTGCGAAGGTACGAATATATTCTCTAACTGAACAAGTTAGTAGAGTTACTTGTTATAAAAAAAAGAGAGTTTAAGAAATATCATATATAAGAAAGGATATATTATGGAAAGATCTTTTAGTGAAGCATTAAAACATCGTCGGACTTACTATTCAATTACTAATCAGTCACCTATATCCGATCAGGAAATCGAGTGTATCGTGAGTACGGTTGTTCGTCACGTGCCTTCGGCATTTAATTCTCAGTCCACACGCGTGGTGTTACTGCTGGGTGAGTCTCACAAGAAATTGTGGAAAATCGTGAAAGACGCTTTGAAGAAGATTGTGCCGGCAGACGCCTTTGTGAAAACAGAGGAGAAGATAGACCACTCATTTGCCTGTGGATATGGAACTGTGTTGTTCTTTGAAGATCAGAAAGTAGTCAAAGGGCTTCAGGAAGCTTTTCCCTCCTATCAGGAAAACTTTCCGGGATGGTCGCTGCAAACTTCCGCCATGCACCAACTGGCTATGTGGACAATGCTGGAAGATGTGGGCTTCGGAGCGTCATTGCAACATTATAACCCGTTGATTGACGAGGAAGTGCGTCGGACATGGAACTTGCCGGAGCATTGGCACTTGATTGCCGAAATGCCGTTCGGGCTTCCTGCCGAAAAACCGGGAGAAAAAGAATTCCAACCACTCGAAGAAAGAGTGAAAATCTTTAAATAATGAAATAAATGACTAATTTTGCAGGTAAAATTAGTCATTTATGATTCGTATCTTCCTTACCGGCTATATGGGCGCCGGAAAAACGACATTGGGCAAGGCTTTTGCCCGCAAGATGAATATACCGTTCATTGATCTGGATTGGTATATCGAAGAGCGTTTCCACAAAACGGTGGGAGAGTTATTCACAGAACGGGGTGAGGCCGGATTCAGGGAGCTGGAGAGGAATATGCTTCATGAGGTAGCCGAGTTCGAGAATGTGGTAATCTCTACGGGTGGGGGAGCGCCTTGTTTTTTTGATAATATGGACTTTATGAACCGGACCGGAAAGACGG
>OHMP01000731.1_pt1 | contig 15592 bp, 7 predicted proteins | sample 1569341 | NCBI WGS metagenome assembly OHMP01 (sample SAMEA3879584, study PRJEB24766) | human gut metagenome | biome: human-associated habitat; feature: feces | place: USA | collected 1985/1987 | reverse complement strand
GTATGTCACTGGTTCGAGTCCAGTCAGAGGAGCCAAATTCTAAAAATTCGCTTTTTAGCGCAATGTCACTGACCTTAGTTGAGCATTGCTTTTTAACGGATAGCGGGTTTTTGACATCTTAAGCGCCCTCGACCTTTATGGTTGAGGGCGTTTTGCTATGGACGCCATCACCATTTTCCCCTCGATTATAAAACTTGAGTAATTCAGTAGTCTCCCCTCTTGCAACTCACACCCAAAACTGCTTAACGAAAAGTTATTAATTTTCAATCATATTGCTATCAGGATTTACTTTTTTTCGCTGTGCTAGAAAGGGCGCATTTATGTTAGCTCGTTCAGGGAAGGTAAGCATGGCTACGAAGAAGAGAAGTGGAGAAGAAATAAATGACCGACAAATCTTATGCGGGATGGGTATTAAACTACGCCGCTTAACTGCGGGTATCTGCCTGGTAACTCAACTTGTGTTCCCTATGACTGTGGCAGCACAAGGTGTGGTAAACGCCGCAACCCAACAACCAGTTCCTGCACAAATCGCCATTGCAAATGCCAATACGGTGCCCTACACCCTTGGAGCGCTGGAATCGGCCCAAAGCGTTGCCGAACGTTTCGGTATTTCGTTGGCTGAGTTACGCAAACTCAACCAGTTTCGTACGTTTGCTCGAGGTTTTGATAATGTCCGCCAGGGGGATGAACTGGATGTCCCGGCACAAGTTAGTGAAAAAAATTCAACCCCGCCGCCGGGTAATAGCAGTGACAACCTCGAGCAACAGATAGCCAGTACTTCACAGCAAATCGGGTCTTTGCTCGCCGAAGATATGAACAGCGAGCAAGCGGCAAACATGGCGCGTGGATGGGCCTCTTCTCAGGCTTCAGGGGTAATGACAGACTGGTTAAGCCGCTTCGGTACCGCAAGAATCACGCTGGGCGTGGATGAAGATTTTAGCCTGAAGAATTCCCAGTTCGATTTTCTCCATCCGTGGTATGAAACGCCTGATAATCTCTTTTTCAGCCAGCATACCCTCCACCGTACTGACGAACGTACGCAGATTAACAACGGCTTGGGTTGGCGTCATTTCACTCCCACATGGATGTCGGGCATCAACTTCTTTTTCGACCACGATCTTAGCCGTTACCACTCCCGCGCCGGCATTGGCGCGGAGTACTGGCGCGACTATCTTAAATTAAGCAGTAACGGCTATTTGCGACTGACCAACTGGCGCAGCGCACCTGAACTGGACAACGATTATGAAGCACGCCCGGCCAATGGCTGGGATGTACGCGCAGAAGGCTGGTTACCCGCCTGGCCGCACCTTGGCGGTAAACTGGTCTATGAACAGTATTATGGCGATGAAGTGGCCCTGTTCGATAAAGATGATCGGCAAAGTAATCCTCATGCCATAACCGCTGGACTTAACTATACCCCCTTCCCGCTGATGACCTTCAGCGCGGAGCAACGCCAGGGTAAACAGGGTGAAAATGACACCCGTTTTGCCGTCGATTTTACCTGGCAACCTGGCAGCGCAATGCAGAAACAGCTTGACCCGAATGAAGTCGCTGCACGGCGTAGCCTTGCAGGCAGCCGTTATGATCTGGTGGATCGCAACAACAACATCGTTCTGGAATATCGCAAAAAAGAACTGGTTCGCCTGACCCTGACAGACCCCGTGACAGGGAAGTCAGGAGAAGTGAAATCATTGGTTTCGTCGCTACAAACCAAATATGCCCTGAAAGGCTATAACGTCGAAGCCACCGCTCTGGAAGCTGCCGGTGGTAAAGTGGTCACAACGGGTAAAGATATTCTGGTTACCCTGCCGCCGTACCGGTTCACCAGTACGCCAGAAACCGATAACACCTGGCCGATTGAAGTCACCGCTGAAGATGTCAAAGGCAATTATTCGAATCGTGAACAGAGCATGGTAGTCGTTCAGGCACCTACGCTAAGCCAGAAAGATTCCTCGGTATCGTTAAGTACCCAGACGTTGAGCGCGGATTCCCATTCAACCGCCACACTGACTTTTATTGCTCATGATGCAGCAGGTAATCCTGTTATCGGGCTGGTGCTCTCGACACGTCACGAAGGTGTTCAGGACATCACCCTTTCTGACTGGAAAGATAATGGTGACGGAAGCTATACCCAAGTCCTGACCACAGGAGCGATGTCTGGCACGCTAACGCTGATGCCACAGCTGAACGGTGTGGATGCGGCTAAAGCCCCCGCCGTGGTGAATATCATTTCTGTTTCGTCATCCCGAACTCACTCGTCAATTAAAATTGATAAGGACCGTTATCTCTCCGGCAATCCTATCGAGGTGACGGTAGAACTGAGAGATGAAAATGACAAACCTGTTAAGGAACAAAAACAGCAACTGAATACCGCAGTCAGCATCGACAACGTGAAACCTGGTGTCACTACAGACTGGAAAGAAACCGCAGATGGCGTCTATAAAGCAACCTATACCGCCTATACCAAAGGCAGTGGGCTTACTGCGAAGCTGTTAATGCAAAACTGGAATGAAGATTTGCATACCGCTGGATTTATCATCGACGCCAACCCGCAGTCAGCGAAAATTGCGACATTATCTGCCAGCAATAATGGTGTGCTCGCCAATGAGAATGCAGCAAACACCGTCTCGGTCAATGTCGCTGATGAGGGAAGCAACCCAATCAATGATCATACCGTCACGTTTGCGGTATTAAGCGGATCGGCAACTTCCTTTAACAATCAAAACACCGCAAAAACGGATGTTAATGGTCTGGCGACTTTTGATCTGAAAAGTAGTAAGCAGGAAGACAACACGGTTGAAGTCACCCTTGAAAATGGCGTGAAACAAACGTTAATCGTCAGTTTTGTCGGTGACTCAAGTACCGCACAGGTTGATCTGCAGAAGTCGAAAAATGAAGTGGTCGCTGACGGCAATGACAGCGCCACAATGACCGCGACAGTCCGGGATGCAAAAGGCAACCTGCTCAATGACGTCAAGGTCACCTTCAATGTTAATTCAGCAGAGGCGAAACTGAGCCAAACCGAAGTGAATAGCCACGACGGGATCGCCACAGCCACGCTGACCAGTTTAAAAAACGGTGATTATAGAGTTACGGCCTCTGTGAGCTCTGGTTCCCAGGCCAATCAACAGGTGAATTTTATCGGTGATCAAAGTACTGCTGCCCTGACCCTTAGTGTGCCTTCAGGTGATATCACCGTCACCAACACAGCTCCGCAACATATGACTGCAACCTTGCAGGATAAAAATGGCAACCCACTAAAAGATAAAGAAATCACCTTCACTGTGCCAAACGACGTCGCAAGTCGGTTCTCGATTAGCAACAGCGGAAAAGGCATGACGGATAGTAACGGGGTTGCAATCGCCTCCCTGACCGGCACGTTAGCGGGCACGCATATGATCACGGCTCGTCTGGCTAACAGCAATGTCAGCGATACACAGCCAATGACGTTTGTGGCGGATAAAGACAGAGCGGTTGTCGTTCTACAAACATCGAAAGCGGAAATCATTGGGAATGGCGTGGATGAGACAACGCTGACAGCAACAGTGAAAGATCCTTTTGATAACGTAGTAATAGATCTACCGGTCACCTTTAGTACTAACCCGGCTGATACACAACTTAGTCAGAGCACGAGCAATACAAACGACAGTGGTGTTGCTGAAGTTACCCTTAAGGGCACGGTTTTGGGTGTTCATACAGCCGAAGCCATACTGCTTAACGGCAACAGAGATACGAAGACAGTCAATATTGCGCCCGATACCAGCAACGCGCAGGTCACCCTGAACATCCCTGCTCAACAGGTGGTGACGAATAACAGTGACAGCGTGCAGCTGACGGCGACGGTGAAAGATCCGTCGAATCATCCGGTGGCGGGAATAACGGTGAACTTCACCATGCCTCAGGACATCGCGGCAAACTTTACCCTTGAAAATAACGGCATTGCCATTACCCAGGCCAATGGCGAAGCGCATGTCACCCTCAAAGGCAAAAAAGCGGGCACGCATACGGTTACCGTAACGCTGAGTAATAACAATACCAGTGATTCGCAGCCGGTAACGTTTGTGGCGGACAAAACCTCGGCTCAGGTTGTCCTGCAGATATCAAAAAATGAGATAACAGGTAATGGCGTCGATAGCGCAACGCTAACTGCAACGGTCAAAGATCAGTTCGACAATGAGGTGAACAATCTTCCGGTAACATTCAGCACAGCTTCTTCAGGCCTCACCCTGACCCCAGGGGAAAGTAATACCAATGAGTCTGGCATCGCGCAGGCCACTCTCGCAGGCGTTGCCTTTGGTGAGCAGACTGTTACTGCATCACTGGCTAATACTGGTGCCAGCGACAACAAAACTGTGCATTTTATTGGCGACACAGCGGCGGCAAAAATTATCGAGTTGACGCCTGTCCCAGACAGCATATTCGCCGGTACCCCGCAGAACAGCACCGGCAGCGTCATTACCGCCACAGTCGTTGATAATAATGGCTTTCCGGTGAAAGGTGTGACTGTGAACTTCACCAGCAGAACAAACTCTGCCGAAATGACGAATGGCGGCCAAGCCGTAACGAACGAACAGGGTAAGGCTACCGTCACTTATACCAATACCCGCTCCTCGATAGAATCAGGAGCGAGACCAGATACCGTTGAGGCCAGTCTGGAAAATGGTAGCTCCACGCTTAGCACATCAATTAATGTCAATGCTGATGCGTCTACGGCACACCTCACTTTGCTACATGCACTTTTTGATACAGTCTCCGCAGGCGAGACAACCAGTCTGTATATTGAGGTGAAGGATAATTACGGCAACAGTGTCCCCCAGCATCAGGTGACCCTCAGCGTTTCACCAAGTGAAGGCGTGACCCCCAGTAATAACTGGTATATATACTACCAACTACTACGGCAATTTTTACGCAAGCTTTACCGCTACAAAAGCCGGGGTTTATCAAGTGACGGCAACCCTCGAAAATGGTGATTCGATGCAACAAACAGTGACCTATGTGCCGAACGTCGCGAATGCTGAAATCTCGCTGGCAGCCTCTAAGGATCCGGTGATTGCCGACAATAACGATCTCACGACACTCACAGCAACAGTCGCTGATACAGAGGGCAATGCGATAGCCAACACTGAGGTAACATTTACTCTGCCGGAAGATGTGAGGGCGAACTTCACGCTGAGCGATGGCGGTAAAGCGATTACGGATACTGAAGGCAAAGCGAAAGTCACGCTGAAAGGTACAAAAGCAGGCGCTCATACTGTTACAGCATCGATGGCTGGCGGTAAGAGCGGACAACTGGTGGTGAACTTTACTGCGGATACGCTCACTGCGCAGGTTAATCTTAACGTTACCGAGGACAACTTTATCGCCAATAACGTTGGGATGACCACACTTCAGGCAACAGTGACTGATGGAAACGGCAACCCGTTAGCCAATGAGGCGGTGACATTCACGCTACCGGCAGATGTGAGCGCAAGCTTCACTCTCGGACAAGGCGGTTCCGCCATTACAGACATCAACGGCAAGGCTGAAGTTACACTGAGCGGTACAAAATCCGGCACCTACCCCGTGACAGTTAGCGTGAACAATTATGGTGTCAGTGATACGAAACAGGTGACGTTGATTGCCGATGCTGGTACCGCAAAACTGACCTCCTTAACCTCTGTATACTCATTCGTCGTCAGCACGACCGAGGGCGCAACCATGACGGCAAGCGTCACTGACGCTAACGGCAACCCGGTAGAAGGCATAAAAGTTAATTTCCGCGGAACCTCCGTCACGCTAAGCAGCACCAGCGTTGAAACGGATAGTCAGGGATTCGCTGAAATTCTTGTGACAAGCACCGAGGTCGGACTGAAAACAGTTTCAGCCTCTCTGGCAGATAAACCTACTGAAGTCATCTCGCGATTACTGAATGCCAGTGCAGATGTTAATTCTGCGACGTTTACCAGTCTGGAGATACCTGAAGGTCAGGTAATGGTCGCACAAGACGTAGCAGTTAAAGCTCACGTTAACGACCAGTTTGGCAACCCGGTTGCGCATCAACCCGTGACATTCAGTGCAGAGCCATCCTCGCAAATGATCATCAGCCAGAATACGGTGTCTACTAATACGCAGGGTATAGCCGAGGTCACCATGACGCCCGAAAGAAACGGTTCGTATATGGTGAAAGCATCCCTGGCGAATGGAGCCTCAATTGAGAAACAACTGGAGGCTATTGATGAAAAACTGACACTCACGGCGTCCAGCCCGCTTATCGGTGTCAATTCCCCAACAGGTGCAACTCTGACGGCAACGCTAACTTCTGCAAATGGCACGCCAGTGGAAGGTCAGGTCATCAACTTTAGCGTAACGCCAGAAGGTGCAACGTTAAGTGGCGGAAAAGTGAGAACCAACTCTTCAGGTCAGGCACCAGTCGTTCTGATCAGCAATAAAGTCGGTACATATACGGTGACTGCATCGTTCCATAACGGCGTAACAATACAGACACAGACAACCGTGAAAGTCACTGGCAACTCAAGCACCGCACATGTTGCTAGCTTTATCGCTGATCCATCGACTATCGCCGCCACCAACAGTGATTTAAGTACCTTAAAGGCAACGGTTGAGGATGGCAGTGGTAACCTGATCGAAGGTCTCACTGTGTACTTCGCCTTAAAAAGCGGCTCTGCCACATTAACGACATTAACAGCGGTGACCGATCAAAACGGAATCGCGACAACAAGCGTGAAAGGAGCGATGACAGGTAGCGTCACGGTAAGCGCAGTCACGACCGCTGGTGGAATGCAAACAGTAGATATAACGCTGGTGGCAGGCCCGGCTGACGCCTCGCAGTCCGTCCTTAAGAACAATCGGTCATCACTGAAAGGGGACTATACCGATAGTGCTGAGCTACATCTTGTTTTGTACGATATATCAGGCAATCCGATCAAAGTTTCTGAAGGGATGGAATTTGTGCAATCAGGTACTAACGTGCCCTATGTGAAAATTAGCGCAATTGATTACAGTCAAAATATCAACGGTGATTACAAAGCCACTGTTACAGGCGGCGGAGAGGGTATCGCAACGCTGATCCCTGTATTGAATGGTGTTCATCAAGCGGGTCTGAGTACCACAATACAATTCACTCGCGCAGAAGACAAAATAATGAGCGGTACAGTGTTGGTCAATGGTGCTAACCTACCAACAACTACATTCCCTTCGCAGGGATTCACCGGGGCGTATTATCAGTTGAATAATGACAACTTTGCTCCAGGAAAAACGGCGGCTGATTATGAGTTTTCAAGCTCTGGCTCCTGGGTCGATGTTGATGCTACCGGTAAAGTGACATTTAAAAATGTCGGCAGCAAATGGGAGAGGATTACGGCGACGCCAAAAACAGGCGGCCCTAGCTATATATACGAAATCCGAGTGAAGAGTTGGTGGGTGAACGCCGGCGATGCTTTCATGATATACAGCCTTGCTGAAAATTTTTGCAGTAGCAATGGCTACACACTTCCCCTTGGAGACCATTTAAACCATAGTCGTTCCCGAGGCATCGGGTCACTGTACAGTGAATGGGGAGATATGGGGCATTACACGACTGAAGCTGGTTTTCAATCAAATATGTATTGGTCATCTAGTCCCGCAAACTCAAGCGAACAATACGTAATTTCTCTGGCAACAGGTGAGCAAAGTGTATATGAAAAGCTTGGGTTTGCTCATGCGACATGTTATAAAAACCTCTGATTTTCCGCTATAATTCCTTAAAGAGTGCTCCATTCGGGGCGCTCTTTTTTACATTCTCTCTACAGAACTTGCCCTTCTCTCACAGAAAATGAATAAATAAAAATGCGATACCGCCAGATTCACGTTCGGTGTGACTATGGTTGTATCCGGTGAGTACAGCTTTGATCCAAAGGCTGGCTTTCTGTAATGATTGACCAGCCACAGAGTATTGATGACACCACCGTTCATAACAGATCGGCATTAATATGCATAAATACTGCCTCATATTCTCGCCAAAACACTTTTTAATGCCTTTGCGAATTCATCCAGACTTATATTGTCAATTTTTTGCCCAACGACGACTGACTCCGAAACATCGGCCATTGCGGGCCATCGCGTTTTGTAATCAGCATAAATTGCAACAACGGGGGTATTATAGGCACTTGCCATATGTAATATTGAGGTGTCAGGAGTTATTGCGATATAAGCATCTTTTATGATTGCTGCCGAACGTTTAATCGAGGGTGATAAGGATAAACGGAAGACATTATTATAACAATCCACTAATACCCTGGCTTTATCTTCCCCTTTTGGTCCATGAACGATCACTATTGGCATATCTGTTTCACTTTGAATTTTTGCTATTAGATTTTCTGCTATCGATAATGAAAATGTACGTTCCTGTGCACTACCTTCTAAATTGAGCGCAATGTAAACTCCTAACGATCGCATTTCCTCGCGCACCTCATCGAGTACATCCTCACTTAGTGGCAATTCATATATTGGCCTGACTGCTGGAAAACCCGCCTCACGCATCATAAATGCCCATGTCATGGGTACGGGAGCCCGGAGACTCTGATCCATCCGGGACGCGTCCTTACACAAAGGGGAATAGCACTTCATGGTTAAACCAACAACCTGAAAATTCGTTTTTGCTTTCAACTGACTGATAAATATCATCGTTTTCAGGTTCTTTTTACGCATCGCCTCTATACAAAGATCCGGCGTACCGTATTGCAGTGTTATGTTCTTCGCTAAATTTTTTATTTCTTTTAATGTTGCGTGATCCTGCATAGTCATTGTAACTAATGTTAATTTAGTCTGTTCAAGTTTGAGCGCATTAAAGACTTCTAAATTAATAGTCGAAGTAACAATTAAAAGATGCTTTATTTTATGCATTTCAATCGCCCGAATAACTGGAAAGATGGCCATAGCATCGCCAATTTGATCGGGAATATGGATGACAACAAAGTCTGTTTTTCCAATATTGAAATTATTAGCTTTATAATCGTAGTAACTAAATGCAATACGTCTCAACAATGATGCTAAAAACATACCTAACCTCGCCTCCCTACTGGTTATAATGCAATGCAGTCTATCAGACTCATCAGGGTGCTATTTTGTACATATGCGGACTTTTATGTTTCATATCTCGAACCTGTGGGTGCTCTGCTTAATCCTTAAACAACACCAGCAACTCCTGCGCTTTCATCTTCCATCGAATTTTTCATGTTGCCGCTAATCAGCCATAAAATCATTTGCAGATGCGCTCTGTCGAGGTAGTCTCATAAGGTTCGTTTATAGATCGACGGCAATGTGAGTTACCTTTTCCATACTAATTATAAAAAGACAGTACAAACAGGATCATTATGGACTCCACGCTCATCTCCACTCGTCCCGATGAAGGGACGCTTTCGTTAAGTCGCGCCCGACGAGCTGCGTTAGGCAGTTTCGCTGGTGCCGTCGTCGACTGGTATGATTTTTTACTCTATGGCATTACCGCCGCACTGGTGTTTAATCGCGAGTTTTTCCCGCAAGTAAGCCCGGCGATGGGAACGCTCGCCGCATTTGCCACCTTTGGTGTCGGCTTCCTTTTCCGACCGCTCGGCGGTGTCATTTTCGGTCACTTTGGCGACCGACTGGGACGTAAGCGCATGTTAATGCTGACCGTCTGGATGATGGGCATCGCGACAGCCTTGATTGGCATTCTTCCTTCCTTCTCGACTATTGGGTGGTGGGCCCCCATTTTACTGGTGACGCTGCGTGCCATACAGGGATTTGCCGTCGGCGGCGAATGGGGAGGCGCAGCGTTACTTTCCGTTGAAAGTGCACCGAAAAATAAAAAAGCCTTTTACAGTAGCGGTGTACAAGTTGGCTACGGAGTAGGTTTACTGCTTTCGACCGGACTGGTTTCATTGATCAGTATGATGACGACTGACGAACAGTTTTTAAGCTGGGGCTGGCGCATTCCTTTCCTGTTTAGCATCGTACTGGTACTGGGGGCATTGTGGGTGCGTAATGGCATGGAGGAGTCCGCGGAATTTGAACAACAGCAACATAATCAAGCGGCCGCGAAAAAACGCATCCCGGTTATCGAAGCACTATTACGACACCCCGGTGCTTTCCTGAAGATTATTGCGCTACGACTGTGCGAGTTGCTGACGATGTACATCGTTACCGCCTTTGCACTTAATTATTCAACCCAGAATATGGGGTTACCGCGCGAACTTTTCCTTAATATTGGTTTGCTGGTCGGTGGATTAAGCTGCCTGACAATTCCCTGTTTTGCCTGGCTTGCCGATCGTTTTGGTCGCCGCAGGGTTTATATCACAGGCGCGTTGATCGGAACGTTGAGCGCATTTCCTTTCTTTATGGCGCTTGAAGCACAATCTATTTTCTGGATAGTTTTCTTCTCCATCATGCTGGCAAACATTGCTCATGACATGGTGGTGTGCGTGCAACAACCGATGTTTACCGAGATGTTTGGTGCCAGTTATCGCTATAGTGGCGCTGGAGTCGGATATCAGGTTGCCAGTGTGGTTGGCGGTGGATTTACACCTTTCATTGCCGCTGCACTCATCACTTACTTTGCCGGGAACTGGCATAGCGTCGCCATTTATTTGCTGGCTGGATGCCTGATTTCCGCAATGACCGCTTTGTTGATGAAAGACAATCAACGTGCTTAATAGCCTGGCGAAGATCATCCGATCTTCGCCTTACACTTTTGTTTCACATTCCTGTGACATACTATCGGATGTGCGGTAATTGTATGGAACAGGAGACACACATGAATAATAAGGGCTCCGGTCTGACCCCAGCTCAGGCACTGGATAAACTCGACGCGCTGTATGAGCAATCTGTAGTCGCTTTACGCAACGCCATTGGCAAATATATTACAAGTGGCGAATTACCTGATGAAAACGCCCGCAAACAAGGTCTTTTTGTCTATCCATCACTGACCGTAACCTGGGACGGTAGCACAACCAATCCCCCCAAAACGCGCGCATTTGGTCGTTTTACTCACGCAGGCAGCTACACCACCACGATTACTCGCCCTACTCTCTTTCGTTCGTATCTCAATGAACAACTTACGTTGCTGTATCAGGATTATGGTGCGCATATCTCGGTGCAACCCTCGCAGCATGAAATCCCTTATCCTTATGTCATCGATGGCTCTGAATTGACACTTGATCGCTCAATGAGCGCTGGGTTAACTCGCTACTTCCCGACAACAGAACTGGCGCAAATTGGCGATGAAACTGCAGACGGCATTTATCATCCAACGGAATTCTCCCCGCTATCGCATTTTGATGCGCGCCGCGTCGATTTTTCCCTCGCGCGGTTGCGCCATTATACCGGTACGCCAGTTGAACATTTTCAGCCGTTCGTCTTGTTTACCAACTACACACGTTATGTGGATGAATTCGTTCGTTGGGGATGCAGCCAGATCCTCGACCCTGATAGTCCCTACATTGCCCTTTCTTGTGCTGGCGGGAACTGGATCACCGCCGAAACCGAAGCGCCAGAAGAAGCCATTTCCGACCTTGCATGGAAAAAACACCAGATGCCAGCATGGCATTTAATTACCGCCGATGGTCAGGGTATTACTCTGGTGAATATTGGCGTGGGACCGTCAAATGCAAAAACCATCTGCGATCATCTGGCGGTGCTACGCCCGGATGTCTGGTTGATGATTGGTCACTGTGGTGGCTTACGTGAAAGCCAGGCCATTGGAGATTATGTACTTGCACACGCTTATTTACGCGATGACCACGTTCTTGATGCGGTACTGCCGCCCGATATTCCTATTCCGAGCATTGCTGAAGTGCAACGTGCGCTTTATGACGCTACCAAGTTAGTCAGCGGCAGGCCAGGTGAGGAAGTTAAACAGCGGCTACGTACTGGCACTGTGGTAACCACAGATGACAGGAACTGGGAATTACGTTACTCAGCTTCTGCACTTCGTTTTAACTTAAGCCGGGCCGTAGCAATTGATATGGAAAGTGCAACCATTGCCGCGCAAGGATATCGTTTCCGCGTGCCATACGGGACACTACTGTGTGTTTCAGATAAACCGTTGCATGGTGAGATTAAACTTCCCGGTCAGGCTAACCGTTTTTATGAAGGCGCTATTTCCGAACACCTGCAAATTGGCATTCGGGCGATCGATTTGCTGCGCGCAGAAGGCGACCGACTGCATTCACGTAAATTACGAACCTTTAATGAGCCGCCGTTCCGGTAATAAGTTCTATTTCTTTTCATCAGGAATAGATGTGAAGGATTTAGTAAGTCATCCAGCAAATAGCCTGCAATAAAGCAGGCTGTTTGCTTCCTGGGGCGGATACGAGTTTTATTATAGCCTTAATGGTTTCCACATATTAAAAGCAAGTATACTTTCAAAACACAATTATAAAAAAATCCGCCAACAACATTAGTTTTTATGAAATTAAATATAATATTATGGCTTTAGAATATTTTTATTTCTAATAGACGAGATTTTTCCTGTTATGATATAATATGCCGAATTAACACATGTTAACGATTTACCAGTAATGTAAATAAATTTTCGAGGAGATCATTCCAGTGGGACGTAAATGGGCCAATATTGTTGCTAAAAAAACGGCTAAAGACGGTGCGACGTCTAAAATTTATGCAAAATTCGGTGTAGAAATCTATGCCGCTGCCAAACAAGGTGAACCCGATCCAGAATTAAACACATCTTTAAAATTCGTTATTGAACGAGCAAAGCAGGCACAAGTTCCAAAGCATGTTATTGATAAAGCAATTGATAAAGCCAAAGGCGGCGGAGATGAAACGTTCGTGCAGGGCCGTTATGAAGGCTTTGGTCCTAATGGCTCAATGATTATCGCTGAGACCTTGACTTCCAATGTTAACCGTACGATTGCTAACGTTCGCACAATTTTCAATAAAAAAGGCGGCAATATCGGAGCGGCAGGTTCTGTCAGCTATATGTTTGACAATACGGGTGTGATTGTATTTAAAGGAACAGACCCTGACCATATTTTTGAAATTTTACTTGAAGCTGAAGTTGATGTTCGTGATGTAACTGAAGAAGAAGGTAATATTGTTATTTATACTGAACCTACTGACCTTCATAAAGGAATCGCGGCTCTAAAAGCAGCTGGAATCACTGAGTTCTCAACAACAGAATTAGAAATGATTGCTCAATCTGAAGTTGAGCTTTCCCCAGAAGATTTAGAAATCTTTGAAGGGCTTGTTGATGCCCTTGAAGATGACGACGATGTTCAAAAAGTTTATCATAACGTCGCAAATCTCTAATTATATTTTAAAGGAATCTGTCTTTATGGCAGATTTCTTTAATCTCATATATTCTTATAAAAAATATAATATTCAACTCGTCATATTGATTATAAAAATACCGACCCCAGAGAAATAATATTTATTAAAATTCCAGGTTTTCTTTTTCTGATTACAGAAGACAAAGTGGCAATTACGTTTAGTTTCCTGATAAAAACGCGACAGCAACATCCCGCATAAGGCATTTTTCTCTATACCTTTGTATGGTACTTCACGGAACGAATTTTTTGACCTTGCGAATCGTGATGTCTGTTGGGGGGCAATTTGCTCACAGAAGCGTGAGACTCGATTAAGCGCACGAAACACAGAAATCAAAAAACCCGGTCACTTTTTTACAAGGTAACCGGGTAAAAATAATTTTTATTTTTTAACTGTCTTGAGACTCATAGAGATGTCTCAAAACTAAAATTTGGCTCCTCTGACTGGGATCGCCGTAGCCATTAATTGGCTGATTGGAAAGCTAAAACAAAAAATCGAGATTGTCAAGACCACCAGAATGACCACCTTTTTTCTGGTAAACATGAACTGAATCCTACGAAGTGTCACTTCACAGAGAAAATACTAAAAATTAAGTCGAGGGCACTGGATGCTAAGTTTTTACCCCTATATGGGAGGAAGGATTACACAGTACTTTATCTTTACTGGCGGCGACTTTATATGCTAGATATATTTCTTGCAATACTGTAACTCTGTGCGAGTAATTATATATAATTATTATTTGGATTGCTTTTTTTTCTGCGTTATTTTTTGTATGTAAAGTTCGGTATTTGTGTCAGGATACAATTTTTTCAATTTTTCAACCCAAATGAGGGCGTCATCGTACCTTCCACTATCCATCATATTTTTGATAATATCTTTTATTGCAAATACACATCCGTTATCCGCAGATAAGTTTAGATAATATTCCGATCCTCTAATATCACCTATTTTTAATAAATATTTTGACATCTGATATTGTGCATAATTATTACCATGTTCCGCTGATTTTTTCAGCCATTGTATTGATTCATCTACTTTTCCTTCTGACTCAAGTTCTCTTGATAAGTTATATTGAGCTATAGCATTTCCATTATTTGCCGATATTATTAACCATTCGTGCTGTTTTCTGTATGATTTTGGCTCGCAAAAAAGGTAATATTTGTACAATTTAAATGCAGCATCACTATCACCTTGTGATGCCTTAAGTTCTTCTTTCCTCACATCATCTGGTGATAAAAAATTGAGCGAATATGTTGATATTATCTTTTCGCTATCATTACTCATATGACCTCCAGAGATAAGGGGGATTGTTATAAATATAAAGAGAAAATACCTCATACCTATGGTTTCCTTCGCTTGAATGTAAACTCATGTCCAGGCTGATTCGTGTCCATTTGCAATTGATTGTTTGCATCATAGAATCCTCCCCAAGGCTCTACCTTACCATTTGAATAGTACCAGTCATATTGGTCAGGAGCATAGACTCTCACACCTAGTTCATCTGCCAATTGCTGTGCAAAAGAGTTATTTCCTTTTCCTGTATTACAGGATAACAGTCTTACTGACATTCCAGGTTTAAATTTAGGATGATTTCGAACCTCATTAGCTAATGTCTTGACATCTATCTTATTATAATTTTCATCATATACTGATTGAGGATCACCATGTGTTCCAATTGTAATGATATTAGGATTATTCCAAACTTTCTCTGCATAATTTCGTATGTCTTCGTTGACTGGGAAGTGGTTTATATCTACGGCTAAGCCAAGAGGATCTGCATAATTTATTGGATTCAGCGGATATTTATATAAATTCCACCCCCCATTTAACCCAATCGGGTCCTGTGTAATATACCTCCCTTGTAACGGCTCGTAGTAACGATAACGATTATAGCACAGCCCCGATTCATCATCGTACTGCTGCCCCGGCAGGCGGTATGGCTGGAACAGATGATGCGGGTTCTCCTCATTAAGCTGATTCCCCCACTCGTCATACTCCCCACGCCATTCCGTTGCACCTTCAGTACTGATAAGCGCCAGCGGCAGTCCCCGGTGGTCGCAGTGATAAAGATGTATTTTTCGCTCAGGCAAATAAACTGGCTCGATCTGTGCCGCCAGCCGCTCCACCGTCAGCCCGCACTGCGCAAGCCACGCCCGGCTTTCGTCACTCACACGGTCTGCCCGGATTTCCCCCTCCAGCCTGTCCAGCAGCCGCACCAGTTCAGCCGGGAACACCACACCGTGTCCGTCCTCGCTCCCTTCCTGCTGGAGCTTCTCCGCCAGGCTCCGCCGCT
>OHMP01000726.1_pt1 | contig 15686 bp, 18 predicted proteins | sample 1569341 | NCBI WGS metagenome assembly OHMP01 (sample SAMEA3879584, study PRJEB24766) | human gut metagenome | biome: human-associated habitat; feature: feces | place: USA | collected 1985/1987 | reverse complement strand
GATAAACTGATCCATCAGCCCGCCAAGGAAAAAGTCCAATATAAACATCTGGTGGTTTCACCCCTTTGCGTAAGGGGGACCGTGCCAGCATTGGACGCATACTCCTGCTCAAAGGCACAGGGGCCGTGGCTGGGCACGGCCCCTGCTTGTATTCGCTTCCTATTTTCTTAGCACATTTGCGGGCTGTGTTCCTGCGCCTCCTCCTGACGCTGGAACACCTGCAGATATTCGTCCACCGTACCCGCCAGCAGCCTGTAATCCGCCTGAGTAGGCTGGTAAACATACCAGTCTACCTTCCCATAATCGTCCCAGAGGTGTGGTAAGATACCATCCGAGAAGTTGGGATTGCTCACTTTTTTCTTTCCCAGTAAATCGCCAAAGCGTAGGATATTCACATCCACCGCGCCCTCGGTCCGGTTCAGGATCGTCAGCTTGAGGGCATTGTACTGGCCGGCAATGTTCAGAGAAACAAACTCCAGCCTGGCCCGCAAATCCGGGTCAAGCTGGATATAGGCGGATCTGCCCGCATAAGACACAACGCCGCTGGTTTTGCACTGAGTGAGGATTTTCCTCAACTCCTGTCCAAATGGATTCAATTTTCTTCTTTCCCTCCCTACATGGTTAATTCCGGGACAGTCGGCGCCGGTGGATGAGCTAACTCCAGCGTACTGCCTTCCAAGGCCAGAACGCCATCCAGCCGGTGAATAAGGCCCTCCATGTGTTTCTGCCATCCGTCCCAATCCTTCGGATCAAACCAGCCGCCGGGCAGCTCGCCGGCTTTGATCTGCCGCTCCGCTCTGATCCTGGCGTATTTCAAAGTGTCCGCAAGGTAATCCCGGAGTTCCCGGAGAGAAGCCCTTGATGCTGTAAACGAGGTGACGGACCGGAACTTGTTGTCCTCGGCCGCCCACTCCTCATCATAGTCCAAACTGCCGGGATCACCGTCAAGATACTTTACAACGATCTCAGCCAGTGCCATAGGGCTGGTATGCGCACACCCCAGCTTTACATCACAGGGGGCATTCCATCGGTCTTTCTTTAATCGTTCAAGCATTTCTCCCAAGTCCAGTTGTCCATCTGCCGGTAAATTGTACCGGACACATCTAACCGCATCCAGTCCATTGTCGGACTCCAGTGCGGTGATTCCCCAACAGCCCATAGAAACCGTCTCCCATTTCCGGCTTACGCCTCATCATTCTTGTCCTACATTTCCAGTTTCGGTCCAATCTGCTCCTGCTCATCCAGCCCAAATGCCTCGCGCATTTCCGCATCCGCCAGAATCCCGAACGCTTCCTGACAATCTGCGCAGCTCACGATCCAGGTCTTTCCTTCAAAGTACCGGAGCATTTCCGCCAATATTCTGGTCTTCGGGTCCGAGGCAGAGAGAAGCTGCCCCACCTCCTCCCGCGAAAGATATTTGCGTTCTCCGCTCCAGGAGCCAATCACGCCGACAGTGTACTCAGGGATTTCCTCCGGCAGTATTTTACAATCCAGAACCGGATCTGGATCAAAGGTGAAAAACACATCAATGGGAGTATCTTCTACCACGCTTACCCCGATGCCGTATGGACCTGCACCTGCTCTGCACATCCCGGTAGACCGCTGGTACAGCTCGTTAACCAATGAAAGCATTTTATTTCCGGATGGATTTGGAATTGGATATTCCATTGCTTCCTTCCTCCTGTATTCTCAGAATAATTCTTTACATTCCCAGGATCGTCCAGACATAGGTGGGAGCCGTCAGGGTGAAGATAAGGCAGGCAAACAGGATGGCCGGCGCAGTCCATTCGAACTGGCCGTGCTTTCTATAGTCAAAATACGCCATGCCCAATTTGGCGAAGAAGAACACAGCCAGAACAAGGTCAATCACGGGAAAGACCACATTATTGACAACCGTTTTGATCTGGGCGGATGCGTCCGTCCAAGTGCCTTCAATGGCACCAGCCACATCCCCGGTTCCTGCCGCAAATGCGGGTACCGTAAACATGATGGCCAGCATCATTACCATTACGACCGCACAGAGCATCTTTTTCGTTTTCATCATCAAATACCACCTTTCTTTGCTGAAAAAAGAAAGGCCGCAGGGGTGTTCCCGCGGATGGATGATCTATCCCGAACAGGCCGCGAGGCACTTTCCCACGGCCCGTTTCTTTTCTGATTTTGTTACTGTGAATGCTTACATCGTGAGCACAGGTCCACTCAGTTCCTGTGTTTCCAGGAACTGAGCCCGGATTATTTCTTCAAACGCTTCCTTTGCTAACCTACAGAAGACAGAGTACATAGGCAGACCGTTCTCAGCCGTGTATTCATACGGTTCAGGTAACCGCCCGCATTTTGCAAAAAAGTTCTTTTCCGCCTCCATAAGCCGCTCAATAGACCACTCACGTACTTCGTTCCGATATGCCAAGACGGTTTGAACATGGCGCTCATCTCTTGCGGAGAGAAGCGTGGGGTAACGAAGTTCAGCATACTCTTGGGCGGTCGTGTCCATATAGCGTTCAAATGTTCTGCGTGTCGGCAGCCCATATTGAGGCTTCATTTCCCTTGCCACTGGCAGCCTTCTGTTCTTTTCTACAAATCCCGCAAAGGCTTCTTCGATTTTCTCCTTGGTCCATACTGCCGGAAGCCCTTTTTTGCACATTGTCAACCGCCTCTTTACATCAAGAAAGAAATATCTAAAAACTGCGTTTGAGCAGCCTCGACCAGTGGGGCTACTTCAATGACCTCTGGATTCTGTTGGAACTTCAAATCTCCCCGGAAGCCCAGTTTCAGGTTACTGAATGTTTCGGCGGCCTTCAGCAGTTCGGGCGGCGATCCTGGAGGCATCTCCTGCATCCACTGTACCCATTCACCTTTCTGAAAGCGGGGATTTAGCCGAAGGATCACATAGTCCTCCGGCACAAACTTGGGATAGCGGCCGATGCTGCCGCCCACCTTATAGTAGGGCTTTCCCTCCATCATGACCGTGGCCCGCATGAGCGTCAGGGTATCCTCCAAAGAGGCGCAAAACCAGCACTCCCTATCGCCCATACGCCTGATTCGGCCATCCCGCAGGATGCTGTCCAGATTCTTTCGGTGCGTGTAGTGGTAGACCTCGCCAGGCTGCTCATCCAGTCGGATGTATCCCATGGCTTCACCTCCCGCCTATAGATCAAGCGGAGCGATATGCCAATCGTCCCATAGATTGCCCCGGATATTCAGTGAATCGGTGAGGTTGACCGAGAGCATCCCTGCCGGGGTCCAGCAGTCAATGACCCAGGTGTTGACTGTATAGGAGCCATCCGGGTACCAGATAGGAGTGAAATGGGTACGCCGGTTATAGGTGCTATACTCGTTCTTCTGGAACTCCAGCCTGGAAGACGAGGAACTGATGGAAATGCGATCCAATAGCCGCCAAAAGGATTCATAGTTGAACTCTGGGAAGTAACTGACTGCATTCTGCAGGGCGGTGGTAGCCGACCTCTGGGAACTGTTCACTCTGGCGGTGACCACCTGATTGACCCCATAGCCGGACTTCATGGTGCTGTCGCTGGCGGTGGGATTCTTCTCGTCTGGAGTAATTTCCATAGCAGCGGAAAGGCTGGCACTGTAGCGGTCCAGATCAAATTCCCACCAGCCGTGGTCGCACCAGTATCCGTCCTCATCATCGCCATGCCATACCCAATACTCCTGCCACCATGGGTCCCAAATGGTCCACTGGGCCGAGGTTTTCTCCGGCCGGTCTGGGACCGGGGAGGGTGTGAAGGAGTCGTTCCGGTCATCTGCTACTGGATTGGGCGGCGGATTCTCGTCCAGATCTACGATCTTACAGTGGATGGTGGCCTGTGCTGATCCTGGGCCGGATACATCCACATCGATGGTCATGTCCTGCGGCTCGTCCGGTGTAGTCCAGCGTACCCAGGCCAATTGGGAATCTCCGTCCGGGTAGTAGACATTGCTGACCGTATAGGTCGTCCCATCAATATGGAACTGTACAGTGACCGGATCATCCGGGTCACTTTGGCCACCGCTGACCTCTACCGCCGTGATGACCTCGGTATTGGTTCGGTATTCATAGTCATAGGTGCTGATCTCCGGCTCCTCCGGCTGCTCCTCAAAGCGGACGATACCAAGCCCAAGGGAGGACTTGATGTCCGAGTTGGACACATTCTTATTGGTGGGGCCGGACCATGCGGGATAGCCTAAATCTGGGGTTTCCAGAAACATGGACAGGGGAAGGTTTTTGGCCGTCAGCGATCCCATCCAATAGCGGAGTTGTCCTCCAACCACCTCGTCATAAAGGGCGGCCTCTGTCGCTGTTGTGGCAATCATGACACCTTGGAACTTATAATAGGCGATGGGTTCCAGCAGAATTTTGTATTCGCCGCTGATGAGCGTGTCATAATCCATACCAGTTTCTTCCGCAATGAACTTGACAACATATTCTGAACAAAAATACTTTTTGATGGCCTCGATGTTATTACGCCCGTTTGTACTTATGATGCGAGGCATTGGTTGTACAGGGTTTTTATAGCTATACCCGCCTTGTACGGGAGAGAGCCCAGTACCATTATTGTACTGGATTTTACTGACCTTTCCGAAATGATATATTCCTGCAGATGGTGTTTTGTTGGTCAAATCAAATGGTGTAGTAACAACGGCATGGTCACTTGCCCGCACTACGGTTACACGCACCCCTTCGTTTCCGGGGTTCCAACTGCCATGACTCGTCGCATCCCCCATACTCCCGCCGCCACCATCAATGTTACCAGACCCGCCAGTTCCATTCGCGGCATAAACTTGTATGCAAGTAAAGGAAAATATCATCACAACGGCCAGAAACAGGTTAAAGAGTCGTTTCACTTGATCTCCTTTCCCACAAAATAAAAAGCACAGCCAAAGCTGTGCTTTTTGAAGATGCGATATTACTTTATCCCATTATGCCAACCTGAGTATTGATATCTCCATCACTATCGATACTTCCACCTTGATTTGCGCCTGCGTTGGGAACATTATCGAAACCAGGCAGGCCGCCACTGGTGTTGGTGGAGGGCTGTTCAGGGGGAGGCGTCACATTGTTGTGATCTTGCGGCTCAGGAGTACCCTCGACCGGAGTCCCATCCGGCGTCTTGGTGGGGTCCTTCAGTTCATCCTCTGTATATTCCGGTTTGACCGGGTCCGGCTGAATGGTCTGCTCTGTGCCGGTAAAATCAGCGCCGTTTCCATCATCGGTGTTGGTACTGGCATCCGGGGTTTCCGGGTTAACGGTCACATTATCTCCCGGCTTCTGGTCATCCCCGGATTCTGCGGGAGGCGGGGTACTGCTGTCCGGGTCCACCACTACATCGCCCTGCTGGGAGCTGCTGGGCGGGAGCAGGTCATCGGTGACCTTGTCTTTGCTGAAGCTGCTTGCGATCACAGCAACCAGGATTGCGCAGACCACAAGACATCCGGCCACGGTCAGCCACTTCTTGGTATTCTCCGTCATCGTTTGGATTCCTCCTTTTTCTGTTGATTATGCTTCTTGTCAAACTGTCTGTGTGACTTCAGGCGGCCAAGGATAGTTCGGCTTTAAGATCTGCTGCCTACATTTTCCTATACCGCCCGTCCTTTGTCAACACGAACCCTACCACAAACAGGCAGAGAAGTCTATTGGGACAATAGAAAACTTTTTGAAAACTGCGTTAAAACCGAGGGGCATAGCCCGCGCTGACCTTGACTGTCATCCGCATGGGCGGCAGAAGCTCTCCTCCAAAAGACACTGGAACCTCCAATTCGATTTCACAGTCCGCCACAAAACGGTCGCCGGCGCTGTCGCCGGAAGCGAACGGTGCGTTGCGGATCTCCACATCAAGGCCCCACACACGGAACTCCATCCCACCATCCTCTGTGTACTGAGTATGGTAGCCGCCCCGATAGGTCAGCCCAAGGATATCGTCCAAGCGTCCATAGATATCGCCATAGTCCAGTGATTCCTCAAAATCTCCCGCCAACGGCTGGTAGGCGCCGGAGTAGCCCTCCCGGACGCCATGGTACACATCGTCATAGTTGTCGTTGACGGTGGAGATCACAGCCTCCTGCACCGCATCCCGAACCCCCTGGGCCACGATGAGCAGACGGAAATATTCGCTGATGCAGCACATCAGCATTACCAGCACCAGCACAATGGCAATAATCAGGGGGAAGGCCACGCCGCGCCGGTCTTTCAAAATCTGCCTGAGTCTGTTCATTTCCAGTACACCTCCGACTTTCCTGTGGCATCTGCCCGCAGGGTGATGGGGAAACTGCCAAAGCCGGCAAAGAGACCGAGGTCGATCTCATGAGTGAGCGTGACCGTGACCTCCTCGTTGAGCTGGATGCGGCCGGTATCGCTCCATTCAATCTCCGGGTCCAGGCCGGTCTGCTCCCGCAGGGCCTGTTCCCGGCGGTCAGTTTCCGGCCCGATCCTGCCGGCGATTTCCGCCTCACGCACCAGTTCAGTGGCAAAGGTATCGAGCTGCTGTTTGGCAATAAAGGCTGGGAGGACCTGCACTGCCAGCGCGATCACCAGCATGGCGCAGAGCACCAGGACGCACACATCGATGTATCCCTCTCCGCGTCGGGATCTCAAAATCCGTTTCAGCACATGGTTACCTCCTCGCCTAAAGTCAGATCCCTTTCCTGACACTGAGCATTATATTCGCTCAAAATACTGGAGATAGAGCTTTCCGATGAAAGATCAGTTTTATCACTTGTCAGGAATTGGTATAGTGCTTCCACAGGATTTTTTGGCTTAAGGATTAAATCCAAGTCATCATCGTCGAGTTCATAACTGTCATGGATAAGAGCAGAAAGCAGGCTTTCCTTTGCCGCAGTTTCAGCTGAATGGCGATAAATTTCATCGGCAGATAGCTGCTTCACCCTTTGAGCATATTCCTTCATTTCATCTTCCGCACGATCAATCAATCGATAGATGCTGCCTGTATAGTCCATTGGGCACCTCCTCTCTTAAAACATCCCGCCCAGGGAATGGATAATCTCGTAGATGATGATGGACAGATAAGTCACCAGGAAGCACATGAGCAGGACAAAGGAGAATACACGGATCTTAGGCGGGATTTTCATGGCCTTTGCCTTGAGGCGCTGGAGTTCCAGCTGCTTCATATCGTGGCTGAGCATCTGAAAGTAGTGGACCCCGTTGTCGCCTCGCAGCACGCCGATGAGTCCGCGGACAATGTCCGAAAGCAGCGGAGAGTTGAACCGGGCCTCAAAGCGGGTCAGCGCCGCCTCATAGGAGCCGGAACGCATATCCGCGGTGAGGACATCCAGTTCAGCGGAGAAAACAGGACCGGAATTCTGCTTATAATGCTCAATCATGCTCAGCACATCCCGGCTGGCGGCCAGTTCTTGGGTGATGGTGGCCACGAACCGGGGCAGTTCCGCCTCAATCTCGTCCCTCTTGGCAGAGAGTTTTTCCTCCGCCCTGCGAATCTCTTTGAAATAAACCGCCACCGCCAGAAGAACAACTATCAACGCCAACATTGGGAAAATCAACAGGCACGGAATCACCGTCAGCAGCACTGCACCGGTCTTGATCATGGCAAAGGCGGTGTACTCCTCCGGTGTCATGTTCAGCCCAGCAGCGGCCAGCGTATTTTTCAGACGGCCCCGCTTATACTCATCCATATGGATGTGTGGGGCCAGCTTGATCGCCCAGCCCATGAGCAGGGCCTCCACACTGCGGGCCTGCTTCTTCTCCTGGCCCACCGAGAGCATGGCACGCTGGGTGGCCAGACGGGGGAGCCTGAGCAGATCAGCCGTCAAAAGAAACATACCCAGCGCAAGGAATATGCCAAATAAAAACAGAAGGAAAGTCATGGTTGTTTTGTTCACCTCCACATAAAAACAGAGCCAGTACACGACAGATGTGTACCGGCCCTGTTTTTCTTCTTATGCTGTATTACAAGGCACTCTTTCTATAGCATTATTGCATCACATCTAACTCCGCAACAAATGACGGATCAAAGTCATCCCGCCAGTTTCGATAGTCAGGATACAGTCCCAAACCCTTTCGGATGAGCTCCCGGTTTTCCGGGGTGTCAATATAGATACCGTCCGGGATGCCGTCCATCCCATAGATGAGCCGGACCCCATCCTGCTCCGCTGCCTTTGCTGCTTCAAAATCTCCATCATAGAGCGCCATGTCATCGATGCGTTCTACATGGAGGGCCTCCGGAATATAGGAACCATGGTTGATCGTTGCGGTAATAAAATAGCCCTTTTCCTGGTTACTGATGAGGATCACCTCCGATACTCAATGGGCTGGGTCAGCTTGATGACCGCTGCGGTGCTGATGAACATCACAGCGGCAATGGCTGCCAACAGCGCCTGCCCCAGCGGGGTGTGCATCAGAACATCGTACCAGTCCTGATTGAGCCAGTACAACAGCGGGATATTGCCGATGACCAGCACCTGCATGGTGATAAACTCCTTGCGGGGCTCAAACACCAGATTCTCCAGCTCACCGTTGACGATCCGCATATCGGAGAGTTTAGCCACGATGGGAGTCAGGATGGTCTTGAGCCCCCGGTCGTGTCGGCAGGTCAGCAGAAACACGGCGTTGTCGATCTTCGTCCCCATGTCCTGGAGGGCGGCGTCCACATCGGGGTCCACCAGCTTGATCCGGGTGAGAAACTCCACAAACACACTCCGGACGGGCGGGTTGAGATAGTCAATGTTTTCCTCCACTGCCGTCTGGATGTCCTCATTGCGGAGATAAGCTGTGGTGATGATAGAGAGGGCGGTTTCCAGTTCAGCGGCAATGTTCTTTTTGTAATGATTTGCGGTCAGACGGATAAACCAGAACGGCACGAACATCATGCCCACCGCCAGCACCGGCACCAGGAAGAGGTTGCCCAGCGTCAGGGCGAAGGCGGCCCCTACCAGAAAAAGAAGCAGGGACAGGGCGCACACCATGGGAAACTTGGCGGCCCGGCCAGTCATCCGCAGAATGGTCTGTGTCTCCTCGATTTCCCGGCGCAGAAAGGATTTCTTTTTGCGCCGTGTACTCTCATTAACCTCCGACCGGATGCTTTTGGGCTTACTGGTGATTCTGCGGAACACCCCTTCAGTGAAGTCCATAGGGGAGATGTGTAAAAGGACAAAACAACCTGTGATCAGCCCTATACAGGCAATCAACTGGATCAGATTCATACAGATTCGCCTCCTTCCTTGCCGGTTTCAGGTTTGGCAGGCGGCTTGGACTGTGCGCTCCTGGTCTTCGGAGCGGGCGTTGCCTGTCCTGCCTTTGCCGGACTGGAGCCTGACTTACCCTTAGAGGGAGCGGACTTTTTGCCCACGAGCTGAGTCAGCACCTCCTGCGGCATACCATTGTCGATGAACCGCTTCTGCAGGCTTTCCGAGATGGGGTTGACCGCCTCGTGGCGGCCCTTAATACGGTATTTGCCGTCCTCCAACCGGTTTTCTTCGATTTTGAAGTGATAAAGGGTGTTGTACCGGCGCTCCCCAGTGGGCAGGATCTCACACTCCATGATCTCCATGATTTTACGGCTCTTATCCTCCAGCTGCTTGGCGAACACCACGATGGGGAATGCCTCGGTGACCAGATCCATGAGGGTATCGTCGGCCATCTCGTGCTTACGCTTGCAGAGGGTGACCATACGCCGCCATGTAGCCTGGGATGAGTTGGAATGAATGGTGGTCAACACGCCGTGGCCAGTACGGGCGGCCTCCTGTGCGGCATACGCCTCCGCAGACCGCATCTCGCCCACACAGATGATGTCGGGGTGGTACCGCAGGGCCATGTCCAGCAGCATATCCTGATCGATATTCTGCTTGGCGTTCTCGCTCTCACGGGTGATGGTGTGGATGACGCTGTTGCACACCCGGCCATCTTTCTCCCGCACCAGGTCCAGCTCACGGGAGCCGTTCTCGATGGTGAAAATACGCTTGTTGTCCGGGATGGTGGTCAGGAGCCAGCCTGCCACCGTAGTCTTGCCGGAACCGGTGGCCCCGGCAACGCAGACGGAAACGCCGTAACGCAGGCAGGCGGCCAGAAAGTCCAGCATGGGGCCTGTGGCTGTTCCACCTTTTACGAAGTCCTCTTTCTGCATATTCTGCGGGTTGACGATACGGATGGATGCCGTGACGCCCACATCCTCGTCCACCAAAGGGGTCTTGAGGACCGCGATGCGGATGTTCTTGCTGAGATGGCCCAGGACGGCGGGACTGGCATTGTCCAGCACCATACCGCTGACATGGAGCATACGGCGGATCACATTGACGGCGTGTTCAGGGCTGTCGAAATGTTCCTCCAGCTTGACCGTTTCGCCATTGGCGTACAACACCTCGATATCCCGCCAAGAGTTCACATTAATCTCCTCAATGCCGGTTCCGAAGATGTACTTGGTGAGCAGGCCGAACTCGGCCATCTCCGTGTAGAGGGCGTCCACCAGCTGGTCGCCGGAATAGCCTTTGACCGCGATGCGCCGGTCCTGCACATATTTGGTGATGTACCGTTTGATCTGGGCCTTGGCGTCTTCATCGCCGCCCTCGGTGATGAGGGCGGAATACTTGCCGGAGATATATTCCTGCACATCCTGCAGGACGGTGTTGAAATCCTGCCCTTCATTCTCCGGGGTGAAGAAGAGAGAATGCGCCCGATAGCCGCCTGCAGACTCTGTATTCAGGGACCGCCTGGGGAGATCCTCCGCCATGTTCACGCTATCTGTGGGATCAGCTTCAACCCCTGTCCCATCATCAGCTGGGGCGTGACGCAGCGGCTCATCTGCGGGCTGGGGTTCTCCAACGCCGGCTTCATGCTGATTCTGACCCATATTGCCGCTTACCGGGCAGTCCGGGCCGAAATAGAGGGGGAGTTCTTTTTTCCGCCCGTCCGGACCTGTCGTGATATGTGTTGCGGCGGCTTTCTCAGCGGACGCTTTGGGAGCGAACAGGGACTGACTTCGCTTCTCGCCTAACACCCAAACACCTCCCTGGCAATCTTCTCGATCTCCTTGCGGAATACCCGGCTGTCCTTCATGGATAGGTCCGCCAGCAGGTTGCCGGCCAGATACTGTCCCTCCAGCTCCGCCGAATGGGGCAGCGTGAAGGCCACTGTCCCCAGCGCCTGACTCATGTGATCCCCGGCCTGCTGGGACTTTACATTGCTGGCGGTCTTGTACTGCTTGTCCGTATCCCATTTGGCATCCCGCAGGAGGGGAAGTTGGCTGGACAGGTAGCTGATGCTCTTGAGGTCGGCGTTGGCCAGCCGCAGGACGGAATCCGCCTCCATGAGCGCCACAGCGGAGAGGATGTCGTTGGCGATGTAACTGCCGCAGTCAATGACCACATAAGGAGCGATCTCCCGCAGGCAGTCGATGAGCTCCCGCGCCTGCACCTCGTTGTAAGGCGGGTAGGTGTACTCATTCTCTCCCTTGAGCATCCCCAGCATGGTGAGGTAACCCAGGCGTTTGTGGGTGACCAGGTTGTTCTTGACCAGATTCTCCGACACATGGGCGGCGGCCAACACGCTCCCGAGGGAACGCTCGCACTCCAGATCTGCCGCCGGGCAGATACAGGGAAGCATTGGGGCTGTCATGTCGCAGAGAAGGAGGATCACATTCCGGCGCTTGTCGGCCAGATACTTGGCCAGCCGCACGGCCACGGTGGTCTTGCCGCTGCCGGGGCCTGCCAATACCAGCATAGGGCCTGTTCCATGGGATATGGCGTGTATTTGGTTGGGGTGCAATGTCTTTGCCATGATGTGTTTCCTCCTTTTGGTTTCTTCTTTCAGTATATCATATTTTTCCTCTTAGCCGTAACACAGAGGGGGCTTAAAAAAATCTTTATATGTTCGTAACGGAATGTTACTTGTCAAAGGATGTCTTTTATATTAAAATCGCATAAGAAAGATACAAACAGGAGGTGGCAAAATTGAATATCGGGATCTTTACCGATACCTATTTCCCGCAGCTCAACGGCGTCGCAACTTCCGTACAGACCTTGCGGCGGGAACTGGAAAAAAGGGGACATCAGGTATATATCTTCACGCCTTATGACCCGCGGCAGCAGCAGGAAACGGACGATCACATCTTCCGTTTACCCAGTATGCCCTTTATTTTCGTCAAAAATTATCGGGCTTGCTTTGTCTGCCCGCCCCATATTCTGCGTAAGATTCACCAGTTGAAACTGGATATCATTCATACACAAACGGAATTTTCTCTGGGATTTTTAGGAAAACTCATTTCCACCACATTTGGCATTCCTATGGTACATACTTATCACACCATGTACGAAGATTACGTTCATTACATTGCCGGAGGACATCTCATTTCCGCTGAAGGCGCCAGAGAATTCAGCCGCATCTTCTGCAATACTGCCATGGCAGTCATTGCGCCTACCCAAAAAACAGAGCGACTGCTTCTCAGCTACGGTGTCAACAAACCTATTTCCATCATTCCAACAGGCATTGATACTTCTCATTTCCGCAAATCTAATTATGATCCTGCGGAAATACTGGAACTGCGCCATAGCCTTGGACTGAAAGCCGATACACCTGTACTCATTTCCATCGGGCGTATTGCCAAGGAAAAAAGCATCGACGTTATTATTGGGGCTCTACCTAAATTGCTGGAAAAACTGCCGAATACCATGATGGTCATCGTAGGGGAAGGCATGGAAATAGAAAATCTGAAAAAATACGCCGATTCACTGGGTATTGGCGACCATCTGCTTTTCACAGGCGGGAAACCCTGGTCGGAAATCGGCAAATATTATCAGCTTGGAGATGTTTTTTGCAGTGCTTCTCTGTCAGAAACCCAGGGGCTTACCTTTGCGGAAGCTATGGCAGGAGGCATCCCCGTTGTTGCCAGACGGGATGACTGCATTGTCAACTTCATGACTCATGGAGAAACAGGTATGTTTTTTGATGATCCTGCAGAACTGCCTGATCTGCTTTATCGTGTGCTGACAGATAAACCTTTGCGGGAACATCTTTCCACCACATCCCAGAACACCATGGAAAGTCTTTCCGTGGAAACTTTCGGAAATCATGTGGAAGAACTATACGAAAAAGTCGTTCGGGCATTCCAGAATGCGGAAAGCATCCCCCTTCACTCTCTGCCTTATATCAAGGGAACAAGGGTTGTGCACCGCATTTCCAAGATACCTAAAAAATTGGCACACCGCAGCCGTTCTTACTCTTCTCAGATTGCAGAAAGACTGCCATTTTTGCCCAGACATCGTTCCTAAAAAATAAAAAGAATCGTATTTTTGAGGGGCTGCAAATTGTCCCCTCAAAAATACATAAAAATTCTCAAAAAACCTATTGACAAAACATGTACTTTCTTGTAATATATTTCTTGCGTGAATCACGTATGTGAGTGTAGCTCAGCTGGATAGAGCGTCTGACTACGGATCAGAAGGTCGCGTGTTCGAATCATGTCACTCACGTTAGGAGCTGTTCAAATGAACAGCTCTTTTTCTTTTTCCAAAAATTGTCCTTCCCCTACTCCATGGGAGATATAAAAAGAAATATAAAAAAGGCGGCTTATAAAAGCCGCCTTTCCATTCGTGGTAGGATAAGATTTTGATTATTTGTCAACAACGGGGATTTCGTCATCAGACCATGCATCCATATTGTTGTTGAACAGATATTTCTTGGTTTCTGCTGCGATTACGCCACTCAGACCAAGCAGAGCAACCAAGTTGGGGAATGCCATCAAAGCATTCAGGATGTCCGCGATACCCCAGATCAGATCCAGGCTGACAACGGAACCGATGAATACAACGATTGTCCATGCGATACGGAAAGGCATGATTGCTTTCTGACCACACAGGTATACCCAACATCTTTCACCATAGTAGCTCCAGCCCAGGATTGTGGACCATGCGAAGCAGATCAGACCAACTGTCAGAACGATAGGGCCAACAACGGGGATGTTTGCGAATGCTGCGGAGGACAGAGCGCCGCCGGACAGACCGCTCATACCGTCGGGGTTTCTCAGGATAGAGGAAACCAGAACCAGACCTGTCAGAGCACATACGATAACTGTATCCCAGAATACGCCAGTCATAGCGATCAGACCCTGACGAACGGGGTTTCTTGTGGATGCTGCCGCGTCAACGATTGGAGCAGAACCCAGACCAGCTTCGTTAGTGAACAGACCACGTGCAATACCGAAACGGATTGCCATCATAACTGTGGAACCAACAAAACCGCCGCCTGCTGCCTGAGGTGTGAATGCGCTGGAAACGATCAGTTTCAGTGCATCCAGAACATATGCGTGGTTCAGGATCAGGATGATGATACAACCAATGATGTAGAAACCAGCCATGAAAGGAACCAGTTTTTCACATACTTTAGCGATAGACTTAACGCCGCCCAGAATAACCAGACCTGTCAGAATTGTGATGACAGCGCCGGAGATGTAAGGAGAAATACCAAATGTATCGTTTACCATACCTGTGATGGAGTTGCCCTGTGTACCGTTACCGATACCGAAGCAAGCAAAACCAGCGAACAGTGCAAACAGGATACCCAGCCATTTCTGTTTCAGACCTCTTTCCAGAGCGTACATAGGGCCACCGATCATACCGCCGTCTTTACCTTTAACTCTGTACTTGATCGCCAAAACAGCTTCACCATATTTGGAAGCAATACCGAAGCAGCCTGTCAGCCATACCCAGAATACCGCACCAGGACCACCGGATGCGATCGCTGTTGCTACGCCGACGATGTTACCGGTACCGATGGTTGCTGCCAGTGCTGTTGCCAGAGCACCGAAACCAGATACGTCACCGCTTGCTTCCTTATCGGGTGTTACAGAAAGTTTGATACCTTTGAACATGTATCTCTGAATAACTCTTGTACGGATGGTCAAGAATACATGGGTACCAAACAGCAGTACCAGCATGACAGGTCCCCATACAACCCCTTGGATACTAGAAATAACATCCATCATATTAATTCCCTCCCATTTTATGAAATATAAAATAATTTCGTTGGCAGAAACCGACCTTCCATTTTCAAAATAGCAAACCTCACAATGTCCCACGAAAACATTACAGGTTTTTGTCTATTCTGATATGTACTCGCCGTCGATTCCCTTACCTGGTTATTATTTTATCTTATTTTTCAGAAATTACAAGAAGTTTTTTACGAAAGAAATTTCTCAAAAACCTTCTTTCGATACAAAAGTATACAATTCTTATCAAATCATTCGCATTTTTTTATAGATTTTTTATGAATATATTCCGAACAGGCAAATTTTATTTGTGAAAAGCTTTTAATATACTTCTAACAAAATCAGCCTTGTAAAACCCAGTATAAATTATCAAAATCGAACAAGAAAAAGCTCAATTTAGGCAATTATCACGCACATTTGTACTTCCTAAAGCGGACACTGGAAAAATATGTAAATTCTCACTTTGCACAAATGTATATTTTTTCAAAAAAATGGAATTTTTTTCCATTTTATTCATAAAAAAAGCGGCTGTACGCATTTTTATCGTACAGCCGCTTCACTTTTGTTCAGTTTATAATTGCTTTTGAATGTTCCTGATAGATGCCGATCTTATTTATCAACAACAGGGATTTCGTCATCAGACCAACCATCCATATTGTCGTCGAACAGATATTTCTTTGTTTCAGATGCGATAACACCACTCAGACCAAGCAGAGCAACCAAGTTGGGGAATGCCATGGA
>OHMP01000712.1_pt1 | contig 15868 bp, 8 predicted proteins | sample 1569341 | NCBI WGS metagenome assembly OHMP01 (sample SAMEA3879584, study PRJEB24766) | human gut metagenome | biome: human-associated habitat; feature: feces | place: USA | collected 1985/1987 | reverse complement strand
GGGTTGTACGCTTTCTTTTTCCAGCTGTCCTCTTGCCTCCTCGGTTTGGGCAATAACCTCGCCGAAGGAATCGCAGGGCGCATTGAGGAAAGCGTTGATATAACGATAGGTTTTTTTGACGTGTTTAAAGCTTGGGTTCAGCGACATAAAGCCATGCAGCGCATCATGAATTCGGTGAATTTCCACCGAATTGCCCGCCTGCGCCAATCTCTGCCCATAGGCTTCCCCCTCATCCCGCAGCGGGTCAAATTCTGCTGTGATAATCAATGTTTTTGGTTGATTTTTAAAATCCTTTGCCAAGATGGGCGCGTAGTAAGGGTTATTCAAATCCTCATCGCAAGAGCGGTACAAAGCCATATAATCCACCATTCGTTTGGAAGTAAGCAGATACCCTTTTCCGTTTATCCGCACCGACTCGAACGGGGAATTCTCGGTGTGGTCATTGTTGGTGGCAGGATACAGCAGAATCTGCCGTTCGGGCAAAAATTCTCCCCTGTCCCTTGCCATCTGGGAAACTACCGCCGCTAAGTTTCCCCCTGCGCTGTCGCCGATTAACGTAATTTGCGACGGGGTAATTCCAAGCAGGTCACTGTGTAAAAACAGCTCCCTTGCCACCAGATAACAATCTTCTGGAGCTGCCGGAAAACGATGCTCGGGCGCCAGCTGATAATCGACCGAAACCACCGTGTGACGGGTAATTCTTGCCATATCTGTGCATACCTTATCGTAAGAATCAATATTTCCCGTTACCCATCCGCCGCCGTGGAAAAACAAAAGCACCGGAAACACACCGGAAACCTCGGGAGAAAAAATCCGCACCGGAATGGTGTGGTCCTCTGCGCAGATTTCCCTATCCCAAATCTTATAAAAGGGACGCAGCATATGCGGATGCGCGGCGTTTACCATCGTGCGCTGAAGGCGATAGCCGTTTTTCTTATCCAACAATTCCGGGTAGGAAAGCGCCTTGAGAGTTGCTCTCATAAATTGATTGATTGCCATATAACTTGATTCAACATCCTTTTTATTTTTGACTTTACTGTTTTGTTTGTGTTCTTTCCTTTCCTATTATACCAGAAAGCGAGATAAAAATTTTGCCTATTTTGCAAATTTTTCGCCTTGTTGTAAAAAATCACCAACTCCCTTCCCAAAAAGTCTAAAAAATCCGCTGTAAAAATACTGTTAAAAAGTCCCCGAACATTTGAAACTGAAGCCAGAATGCAGTATAATAAAAGGGTATGTATCTTTTTATTATCCGAACCAAAACCAATGATTGATTAAAAGGAAGTGTGCGCCCTTGCCGGACGAAATTTATTATGATAACAGCGCGACAACCAAAACCAGAAAAGAAGCCGCCGAATTAGTGTACGAGATGCTCACCGAATGTTACGGAAACCCCTCATCCCTGCACCGAAAGGGATTTGAAGCGCAAAAACGTCTGGATACTGCCCGGGCGCAGATTGCCGACTCGCTGGGATGTCAAAGCTCGGAAATTTATTTTACCGCCGGCGGAACAGAAGCGGACAACCTTGCCATCTTGGGAGCGGCAAGAGCGCAGAAACGCCGCGGAAACAAGATTGTAACAACCGCGTTTGAACATGACGCCGTCTTGCACACCGTTGATTTTTTAGAAAGCGAAGGCTGGGAAATTGTTCGACTAAAGCCGGACAGCAACGGACAGATTACCCCGGAACAAGTGCTGGAAGCGGTGGACGAAAATACCGTTTTATTCTCTATGATGGCGGTCAATAACGAGGTAGGCAGCATCTTGCCGGTGGGCAGCATCAGCCGAATGTTAAAGCGGCGCTATCCGCAGCTTTTAATCCATTGTGATGCGGTTCAGGCATACTGTAAAGAACCAATCCGTCTGCAAAAAATGCCGGAAATTGATTTTCTGTCGGTAAGCGGTCATAAGATTTACGCCCCCAAAGGATGCGGCGCGCTTTATATCAAAAAATCAAGCCGTTGGCGTCCCGTTACTTTTGGCGGCGGACAAGAAAAAAATGTCCGCCCCGGTACCGAAGCGATTGCCAATCACTGCGCTATGGGACTTGCCGCCTCGCTGCTGATGCAGGAACAGGAGGAAAATCATCGAAAAATTGCCCAAATTCGAGACGCCCTTTTAGAAGGTCTTACAAAATTGCCGAACATTTGCATCAATTCCCCCGCCGATGCGACACCTTATATTTTGAACTTCTCTGCTTTGGGGGTTCGTTCGGAAATTATGCTGCACTTTTTGGAAGAAAAAGGAATTTATGTTTCCAGCGGCTCTGCCTGCGCAAAGGGCGGCGCCAGCCATGTGCTTGCCTCGATGGGGCTTTCCCACGAACGCGCCGACAGCGCAATCCGTCTCAGCTTCGGACGGTATAACACCCCGGACGAAGTCCCCGTCTTTCTTGCCGCTTTGGAGGAAGGATTAAATCGCTTCCGAAGATAACGGACCGATTCTTATATTATTATTTCCCACACCAATAAAAAGGAGTTTACCATGAAAGAAGTCATTCTCTTAAAAAACGGCGAGATCGCCTTAAAAGGACTGAATCGTCATGCCTTGAGGACCGCCTGATTAAAAATGCCCGCCGCAAGCTGATGCCGGTCGGTTCGTTCCATTTCAGAAAGGCGCAGTCTACCATTTATGTGGAACCGGACGAGGAAGGATATGACCTGGATGAAGCAACCGAACGCCTGCAAAAGGTATTCGGCATCGCCGCGCTCACCAGAGCCTGCGTTGTAGAAAAGGACTTTGAGCAGATTAAAACAACCGCCGCCGAATACTTAAAGGAAGAATTGGAAAATGCCGTTACCTTTAAAGTAGAGGCAAAGCGTTCGGATAAGAGTTTCCCCTTAAAATCTCCGCAAATCTGCGCGGGTGTCGGAGAATATCTGTTAGAAAAATTCCCGCACCTTCAGGTAGATGTCCACAATCCCGATGTTGTTGTAATGGTGGAGGTTCGTGACTACGCCGCTTATATTCACGGCAGTCAGATTAAGGGAGCAGGCGGTATTCCGGTGGGAACCGGCGGCAAAGCGATGCTTTTAATCTCGGGCGGCATCGACAGTCCGGTTGCCGGATATATGATGGCAAAACGCGGATTGGAAATCAGCGCAATCCATTTTGTCTCCCCTCCGTACACTTCCGAACGCGCAAAGCAGAAGGTGATTGACCTTGCGCACAAAATGTGTTCTTATTGCGGACGCATTAAAATGTACATCGTTCCGTTTACCGAAATTCAGGAAGCAATTCGCGACGAATGTCCGGAAGATTTGTTTACCATCATCATGCGCCGCTATATGATGAAAATTGCCTGCCGGGTTGCCCGCGCCAATGAGTGCGAGGCTTTGATTACGGGCGAAAGCGTGGGACAGGTAGCAAGCCAGACCATTCAGGCGATTGCCTGCACCGACGAGTCGGCAGATATGCCGGTTCTGCGTCCGGTAATCGGTATGGACAAGGACGAAATTGTAATCATCTCCAGAAAGATTGACACCTTTGAAACCTCCATTCTTCCTTATGAGGACTGCTGCACTGTATTTACACCAAAACATCCGAGAACCAAACCGCAGCTGAAATTTGTAGAATTTGCGGAAGAGCAGATGAAGATGGAAGAACTGATTGACCGCGCAATTGCCGGAATTGAGGAACTGAGCATCTCAAATTCTTAATTACAGGCAATCCAACAGAATTTACCGCTTGAAACCGCCCGCTGTTTCGTTTATCATAGTATTAAACGGTTCGTGTTAAAACAGCACTCCAAAACCGCAGTCTGCACCCGTATTTTGCAGACTGCACGGGCGGAATTGTAATCGAGGTGGAAAAATTGAAAGTTTATATCATCGGGGCGGATACCGACGGCTCAGGGCAGCTGTTAGCCTCCCCTTACATGGAAAAGGAACTGCGCACTTTTGGCTTTGAGCTTGAAAAAATCCCTGCTGCGGACGCCCATGCTCTGCGCCGCGCTTTTATCGCCTGCGCTCAGCCTCAAACGCTGTTGTTATGCCCGTTAAGCGGAAATCTCAATGCAGACACTGCCTGTATCCGCGCCGCTGCCGAGGTATGCCAAAAAGAGCTGGAACCAAACGAGCAGCTCATGCAGCACCTGATAAAGCGCGGACATCTGTCCGAACAGGAAGCTGCCGACGCTGCCGTCTTGCCGCAGGGCGCACGCGCCTTTTCTTGCCGGCAGTCCCTTTTGCCCGGCTTTGAGCTGATGGGAGAGGAGAATTTCCATATTCTGGTTCTTCCTGCCAATCCGGAGGAACAAACCAGTCTGTTTTTCAGCTATCTGTTTCAGGTATTCAATAAGATTTGCCCTACCCCGTGCCAGAGCCGCGTTTTGCGCATCATGGAAATGAGCTTTGAACAGGTGCAGGAAGCATTGAGCGACCTGCTTGAGCAGCCGCTTCCCTGTGTGGCAATCTATGAAAAGCGTTCCGAGGTGATTATCCGCATTTCGGATAACAATCAAAACCGCCAGCAAGCAGCCGAACGATGCGCCGGCGTTATTCGCGAGATCGCAAGCCGTTTGGGCGACCATGTTTACGGAATTGATGTAAACGGAATTGAACACGCGCTGGCGTTAAAGTGCGCAAAGAAAAATATTCGTCTGGCGTTTGCCGAATCCGGTTCTGCGGGACTTGCTGCCAAACGTTTTCACGCTGTGGACAAGGACGGACAGCTGGTTTATTCGGTCTATCAGTGTCAACCGGAAGAAATGGAATTGGAACGCTTAGGCATCAACGATAAAATCTGCAAAAAGTTTGGTCCTGTCAGCGCAAACGTCGCAGCGGCGATGGCTCTGGGGGTTTCCAAGCAGGAAGAACAGGATTTATTGGGACTGAGCATTACCCTGCCGAACGCTGCCTTTAAAACCAGAAAGGCTTATATTTGCGCGGTTTTGGGCGGAGTGTGCCTGATGCAGGAACTGGATGCGGGAAATTACCGCTCGCTGTCCCAGATGACTTCCGATGCGGCGGCGCGCCTGTTTAACCTTGCCCGCCGTTTGGTGGACAGCTACCCGCAGCCACCGCAGGACAGCTGCGACGCCGAAGACGCTGTTTTAGAAGGAATGGGCGTTGTACCGCAGCCTGCCATGCCTGCCGTTACTGCTCAAATCGAAGAAAAAGGCAAACGCGGCAAAAAGAAAAAAGGAGAAAAACAAACTCCCGAACCAAAAACAAACGCTTCTAAAGCGCCAAAAGGAGTGAAAGGCATTTTTTACCGCATTTTCCCTAACAAAGATGACAGCGGCTTTGACAAAGTACGCAAAATTTTAATCTGGATTTGTTTGATTGTCTTTGTCGGCTCAATCACCTATCTGGTTGATTTCGGGGCGCAGAACAAAAAGTCACAGGAAAATATTACAAACCTGCAAAGTCAGATGGAGCAGGCAGAAAAAGAAGCGGCAGAAGGAAAGCTCTCCAATATCGAGGGTTATCCAAACGATTATCTGCCGAAATTCTACCCGTTCTATCAGCGCAACGAAGATATCAAAGGTTGGATTAAGATTGACGGAACCAACGTCAACTTCCCGGTAGTTCAGACTTCTGACAATGATTTTTATCATCGCCTGAGCTTTGATAAAGAGTATGATTTTTACGGAACTCCGTACATCGACTATGAGGTTGATGTCAAAAAACCAAGCGACAATATCATCATCTACGGTCACAATATCCGTAATGACGGACAGATGTTTAATGACCTAACCAAATACAAACAGCTTTCTTTTTATAAAGAGCATCCGACCATCAGCTTTGACAGTGTATATAAAGCCGGAACCTATAAAATTATCGGTGCGTTTATTACCAATACCGAACCTTCTCATGATAACGGCAATGTATTCGATTATAACCACTTTGTCAATGCAAAGGACGAAAAAGAATTCAACGAATTTGTGGACGAAGTAAAACGCCGCAGCATTTTCGACGCTCCGGTTGATGTAGAATACGGAGATGAACTGCTCACCCTTTCCACCTGTACCTATGAGTTTAAAGAAGCCCGCTTCGTTGTTGTGGCAAGAAGAGTTCGCGACGGCGAAGATGAAAAGGTTGATGTAGAAAAAGCTGTTGTTAATGACGACGCATACTATCCGGCTGTTTATGCAGGGGCTGCCGAATATGCAAAAAAACTGGGCAAGGTAAAAAGCATTACCATTGACGGCAAGCGTGAAATCAGCCTGAACGTAGGCGAAACCGCAACTCTGACCGCAAAAGTAAGCCCTGCCGACGCTCCGATTCAAACCTGCACCTGGGATTCCAGCAACACCTCGGTTGCTACCGTTGACAAAAACAGCGGTGTTGTAACCGCTGTGGGCGCAGGCACGGCTCAGATTACCGCAGCAGCCGATGACGGCGGATTTGTTGATAACATCACCGTAACAGTCAAAGGAAACGGCAAAGAACTGACCGGTATCTCGTTAAGTTCCTCTTCCCTCCAGCTGAAACCGGAAGAAAAAGCTACTTTGACCGCTTCGTTTGAACCAAAGGAAGCGCAAGCAAGCCTCAGCTGGAAGAGCAGTGATGAAAGCATTATTCGTGTAACCGGAAACGGAACAAGCGCAGAACTGACCGCTGTAAATCCCGGCTCTGCACAGGTCACTGTTACCTCTTCGGACGGAAAAATCAGCGCTGTATGCAGTATTACCGTTGCTGCCGCAGCAGATAAGGATCATCCAAGCGTTACCTTTGCACAAAGCAGCATGAACCTGACTGTAGGACAGGCGCAGAACTTAAAATTAGCTGTTACCCCTGCCGGAACCGATGTGGGAGCCGTTACCTGGAGTTCCAGCAACGATAATGTTATTCTGCAAAATCAGGGCAACGGATTGGAAGCAATGGTTGTCGGTCAAAAAGCAGGAGAAGCTGTTATCACAGCAACTACTGCGGACGGACTACAAGCTTCCTGCACCATCACCGTAAAGGAAGAAGGCAGCGCAGACAACAGTGCCGTAAAACTGAGCGTCAACTCGATTGTGCTGAACCCCGGTGAAGAAGCGCAACTGCAATATGCGGTTGACCCTGCCGGAACTGCCGTTGTGTGGTCCTCCGACAATCCAAGAATTGCAGATGTTGACCAAAACGGTTATGTTACTACCATTGTTTCTTTGGAACAAACCACCGATGTCACCATTACTTTGGCAACTGCGGACGGAAAACACTCCACCACCGCAACCATTACCGTAACCGGCACCGGCGGCGGCTCGCCAAACAACGGACAGAATAATCAGAATGGTCAAAACAACCAGAATAATAATCAGGGCAACAAAGCCGATTTAGGACTTTACTCGGAGGATTCCGAATACTCGGTAGAAGCAGGATATACAAAGCTTCTGCGTTTAGGCATCAATCTGCCGGAAAACGAGGTTACAATTGAATGTTCCTCCAGTGACAGAAGTATTCTGGAAGTAGATAATGAAGGAATGGTAACCGGCATCAGCAGCGGTACTGCAATCGTTACCGTAACCGCAACCAAAAACGATACCGGAGAATATCAGACCATTTCTGTTCCTGTTACCGTAACAGGCGGAGGCGGCTTCGGATACGGGTCAAGCGACGAATATGTTCCCGATGAAGACGATGAATATTCAGATGAGGATCAAGGCGGCAGCTTCGGCAGCTCCGACCAACGCGGATAACGCTTCTTCCGCAACAATAAAAAACAAAAAAGAAGGAAAAACCAATCGGTTTTTCCTTCTTTTTTTATTGCTTGTTAATGAAGCTGTGTATTCGGATAATAATGATTTAAAATTTCTTCGTAGGTCCAACCCTGCTGCGCATAATAGTCTGCGCCTTGCTGACTCATACCTACTCCGTGACCGTATCCGTAGGTAGTAAAGGTAAACTCACCGTCATACTCTACCTCAAAAGCTGCCGAGTTAATCTGCAAATCCAACAGTTCTTCCCGAACTTCTCGACCGGAAATGCGTTCGCCGCACACCTCGATGCTGTCCACATACTGCCCGTTGATATATTCGGGGTCGGAGAACCAGTCCTCCGGGTCGGAATAATCATAAGGGTCTGTTCCCAGATGTTCCTCAATTGCCTGCGCAATCTCCTCTTCCGAGAAAGTTTTTGTCGCGCCGTATGCTTTAAGGTTTGTGTCTCCCGGGCTGTCTACGCTGACTAAGTATGGCAGAGCTGTTCCCCAAACATGTTCGGAGTCCATCGACTGCCCTGCATTGGAAGCGCAATAGGTTGAATTGATGTATTCTCCCTCATAATAAATTGCCTGTCCGATTACTTGCTCCACTGCGTCCTCTACCTTTTGAGAAACGGTGTTTTTTGCCACAACGGAAGGGATTGTTCCATGCTGATTATGGTACTTTACATAGGTGTACGCCGCTACTGCCTGCGCTTTGAGCGCTTCTTCCTCAAAGCTTGCGCCCATTTCGGCTTCTACCATTCTTCCGACAATTTCCTGCGCATCGCCTCGAACCGTCTTTCCGTTTATCTTGACGGCAAAACTGCCCTGAGAAACAGAACCGCCCTCATCTTCGCGTTCGGAACTGCTTTTGCGTTTAATTACCTTACGTTTTTTTCCGCTCGTCTGAGAAGATTCCCTGTCATTTTCCAGTCTTCCCAAAGCAAGGTAATCTTCCAGCTGACTGTAAAGCTCGGCTGTTTGACCGCTTTTGGGCGGCTGCGGAGCGGGTTGCATCTGCATCATATTATTTTCCTCCTTAAAATCCGTTATTGATTTCTTCTGATTTTTTTGTTCTCTTTTTTATCAATGGGGAAGGTTCGCCTTCAGCTGCGTTTTATCCGGCTTTGTTCCGCCAAACAACTGATACCATACATCGGGATAAAGTGGGGTCGGATTCATCTGCGCTTTGGAGGTATCCACCTCGGCGCTTTCTCCCTTTCTCACCTTGCGCGCTACTACAACATATCTTGCATCCTTAAACTCATAGGAGCAGGTAGAGAGGGTCAACAGCTCGTCGGACGGCTGAATGTCCACTCCGGTATTGATAATACTGCGTATCAGAATATCGTCAATAAATGCCTGTTTTTCTTCTGCGCTTTGTGCGTTGATAAACTCGTGGTAAGGAAAAACCTCTCCGTGTTGCTCTAAAGTATTGGCGTAGAAAACCGAAACAATCTTATATTTTCCCTTATGATATACGCTGTCAAATTCAACCACCGGATGCTGCTGATAAAATTCCAGTTCGGTATATCCTTTTAGAATATTAAACATCTGTCCGTCTGTGCGGATATTATGTCCATAGATGATAATATTGTCGCTCGGCTTTTTTAAATCAACCTGCGTATCGACAAAGGGAACAGCGTGTTCGCTGTATTCTCCCTCAAAATTGGTGCGGTAATATTTGGTGTTGTCGGTGGTCTGCACAACCGGATAATCCAAATCGGTTCCGTCAATGCTCAACCACCCTACTGTATCGGGGTTTATCTGCCAAAGAGCCGCAAAATCCTTATCGTATCCGTTGGGATAACCCGGGGGAGCAATCAGGGTTGTCTGATTGTAAACATCCTTTAAACTCTCATAGGCAGTGCGGTTCTGCGCCGACTTCCAATAGTAATATCCCAAATATCCAACCGAACCGATAAAAATCAGAATAAAAACAACCAACAAAAATGAGATAATCGGGGAATGGCGTTCTGCCGCTGCCTCTCCGTCCGAAACATTCTGCGCTTTTCTGCTTTGTTTTTCTATCTTTCTCTCTGCTTTTCTTTGTCTGCGGCTTTTGGAAGAAACTATATTGTCCTCCTCATAGTCCGAATCGTCCTCATCTTCGTCATCTAAAAAAACATCCTGCTCCAAAAGATAACCGTCCGAAGATGCGCTGCCGCTTAAACTGTAAGCGGACGAAGCATATTTTCCGGTAAAGTCAAGGGTTGACTCTTCCTTTTGCTGCCGCTTTTGTACAGCGCGAGTTCCTCTCATTCCCACACCGGAAACCGTGGTCAGGTTCCCGCACTCGGTAACCATATCCTCCAAAAAGCTGTCGCAGCAGCTGCGGGACTGTTTCTCGGTTTCTTTCACGGCAATCAGGCGAAGAACCGGACTTTCTCTTGTTCCGCCCAACATCGGCAAAAAGTCGGGGTTTCTCTTTTTTATCCGTTCCAAGTATTCTGCCGCTGTCTGTGCCTGCTCCTCACGCATGGGAACATCTACCATCACTGCCCCCGGATAAAGCTGCCGCAGCAAAAGCGGGTAAAGCTGATTGACAATCATACGAACTGCCGCGCTTCCTGTGCCGGGAATCAGCGCGATACAGCAGGTTGCATACAGCATCACAAATCCCGGCTGCGCAAGCCCCTGCTCTGTCATAACAACCGCATCCTGCGGAATCTGCCCCAATACTCCCTGCGGACGATACAGCGGCTTATGAAATCCCTGCGCTAAAATTTCCCTTGCCCGCAGCTCGGGCGCATTATCCAAAATCAAAATCAAGCGATTGTCTTTCACCGATCGACTGATTTGGTCGATAAACTGATTGCTGTCCGTTACAGCAATCTCCTGCCGGCAATCCATTCCCAAAAGTCCGAACTGAGCGTTTAGGTTCGGATTGTTTTGCAGCAGACTGCAAAGGGAATATCCGGCATTTAATGACAATATTTTATACTTCACCGAGTCATTCCTTCCTGATGATTGAAACCGGCGAATGTTTTGTCGGTTCCGTTTCGGCAAAAAACCGAAACTTTTTACAAAGTAAATCTGATTCCTATTATAGAGGAAATTGTAGTTTAGTGCAAGAAAAGTTTTATGAATTTCAGAATGTTTTCCGACAGAGAAAATGATAAAAAAAGACCTTCGTTTTAGAAAACGAAGGTCTTTTAAAAAACAGATTAGTCGTTTTTCGGCTCAATAACAGAAACAGAGGTCTGCTTTGTGCGGATTTCTTCCTGAATCAGGGCAATAAAGTCATCTAAGGACATTACGCCGCCGTTGCCTTCTTTACGGGTACGGACTGCAACAGTCTGTTCTGCCGCTTCTTTTTCACCGACAACCAGCATATACGGAATCTTTTTCAGCTGCGCTTCGCGAATCTTGTATCCCATCTTTTCGGAGCGCCAGTCTGCCTCTGCGCGGATTCCTGCCGCTTTGAGTTTTTGCAGTACCTGCTGCGCATAATCGTGGTGCTTTTCGCTGATTGGCACAATCATCGCCTGAGTCGGCATCAGCCAGGTCGGCAAAGCTCCTGCATATTTTTCAAGCAGCAAAGCCAAAGTACGCTCATAACAGCCGATAGAGGTGCGGTGAATGATATACGGAGTATGCTCTTTGCCGTCCTCTCCGATATAGGTCATACCGAATTTCTGAGCCAGCAGCATATCAATCTGAATGGTAATCAGGGTATCTTCCTTACCGAATACGTTTTTAATCTGAATATCCAATTTTGGTCCGTAGAAGGCAGCTTCATCAATACCAACCTTATAATCCAATCCCAGATGGTCCAGAATCTTTTTCATCGTTCCCTGCGCTTCTTCCCACTGCTCCGCAGTACCTTCATACTTATCGCTGCGGTTCGGGTCCCACTGGCTGAAACGATAGCTGACATCTTCGGCAAGTCCCACTGTTTCCAGACAGTATTTTGCAAGTTCCAGACAGCCGCGGAATTCTTCTTCCAACTGGTCCGGACGAAGAATCAGATGTCCTTCGGAAATGGTGAACTGACGAACACGGATTAAACCGTGCATCTCGCCGGAATCCTCGTTGCGGAAGAGGGTCGAAGTTTCACCCAGACGCATCGGAAGATCGCGGTAGGAACGAGCGCGGTTTAAATATACCTGATACTGGAACGGGCAGGTCATCGGACGCAGCGCAAAACATTCTTTGGTTTCATCATGCGGGTCACCCAAAACAAACATTCCGTCCAGATAGTGGTCCCAGTGTCCGCTAATCTTATACAGCTCTCTCTTTGCCATATACGGAGTTTTTGTTCTTAAATATCCGCGTTCTTCCTCGGTATCTTCAATCCAGCGCTGCAGCTGCTGAATTACCTTTGCACCGTTTGGCAGGATAATCGGAAGCCCCTGTCCGACCACATCGACGGTGGTAAAGTATTCCAGCTCGCGTCCAATCTTATTGTGGTCGCGGCGGCGCGCTTCTTCCTGCTGCTGCAAATACGCTTCCAGTTCGCTTGCTTTTGGATAAGCGGTTCCGTACATACGGCACATCGAATCGCGGGAAGCGTCGCCTCTCCAGTAAGCGCTGGTCGCCTGTGTCAGCTTCACTGCTTTAATCGGAGCGGTGCTCATCAAGTGCGGACCTGCACACAGGTCGGTAAAATCGCCTTGGGTGTATACGCTCAATTCCCAACCTTTTGCTGCATATTCTTCAAGCAGCTCCAGCTTATAATCCTGACCTGCAAACAGGGTTCTGCCCTCTTCTGCGGTGATAATGCGTTTTTCTACCGGCAGGTCTGCCTTTACAATTTTTTTCATCTCTGCTTCAATCGAAGCAAACTGATCGGGAGTAAACGGTTTTACCCCACCGATATCGTAGTACCAACCGTTTTCCAAAGCAGGTCCGATACCGAATTTTGCCTGCGGGAACAGGTGCTGAACAGCCTGCGCCATGACATGAGCTGCTGTATGCCAAAATGCCTTTTTGCCTTCCTCATCCGAGAAGGTGCAAATTTCCAAATTGCAGTCTTTTGTAATCGGAGTTCTTAAATCAACAACTTCCCCGTCGATTTTTCCGCAGCAGGCAGCTTTTGCCAGACCTGCTCCCAGGCTTCTTGCAACATCGATTACCGATACGCCCGCTTCAAATTCTTTTACGCTTTGATCTTTTAATGTAACTCGAATCATATCTCATACCTCCTGATTTTATTTCTTATCTTATCGCCTTATATCTTCTTTTTGCGTCTGCGCTCCTCTAAAAAACGAACCACATCAAAAAATTCGGGATAGCGGTAAAATTCCCGCCTGCCTGCCATCTGCTTGAGTTGAGAAACCGTCACCCACTGAATCTGGCTGACCTCCTCCTGCTGCAAAACAGCATCGTTTACATCAAAATCCTGTTCTACCACAAAATTTTCCGAAAGCAGCTTGCCGCGCAGTTTGCGGTTTAATTTATGAATCTGGTGCGGCTGAATGTGAATCCCGATTTCTTCTCCCGGTTCTCGAATACACGCCTGTTGAGCAGTTTCCCCTGCAAGCACACAGCCGCTGTGCGTCGCCCATGTTCCGGGCAGGTCTTTTTTATACAGGGAGCGCTTTTGAATTAAAATTTCGTCCCGACTGTTGACAATCCACACATCCACTACCATTACATATTGTCCGTCCGACAGCGGCTCTCCCCGAACAAATGTTTTTCCGGTACGATTTCCGTAAACATCATAAATATCGCAAATCTCGTCCTGTCCGCTTTCCCGCCGAACAGCGGTGTCATGCGTCTGCGTTTCTTCCATCGGCGCTCCTCCCTTCGGATTGTTGATAAAAAATAAAAAGCTTCATCCCAATCTCTGGGATGAAGCTTAATTATCAGCTCCACGGTTCCACCCGCATAATGCGCCGTAATTTTAATCGGGTGCATCTCTCGTTATTCGGCAATAACGCTGCCGTCGCGTCGCACTTGTATCAAATATACCGCTATCCTGCGTTATTTGTTTCGCGCGCTCTCCGGGGTGGTAACTTTTTTTCCTGTTTTGCGCCAGGCGCTTCCAGCAAAACGCGCCTGTTCTCTGGTCTGCAAAATGATGAAAAATCATCCGGTAAAAAAGCGTCCCCATCTTCGATTTGGGATTATTCCTTTTATTTTTATCTCCATGTTACCACCACCGACCCTAATTGTCAACACAAATTTCTTGACAACTTCTGTTATAACAGATAAAATGGATATATGCCCGTTCTGTTCTTCAATAGATTCGGGAAATATTTATCATAAAAGTGCAGATTTTTTGTATTCCCCTGCGACAAAACAAGGTTATCCCTTGTTCGCGCGGGAATCCCGCTTTTTTCGTTACAGTACTTTTTCGGAGCTTTTCTCAAATTATTTGAGATTGATATATTATTTGAAATGACCATTCTTTCATAAAAAACATAATAGAGCAAAAAGGTCACTTCGATTCTTTCTTCTGTATTTTGGGGGATTTCTCTGAGCGGCGCGTGACAGGCAAGCCGATTCGGATTTTTTGTTATGCCCCGATTCGGTGCTGCAACAGGTTTTTCAATTTCCACGGGCGGAGTTTTTTAACTTTGACCCTAAAATCTTTGCACAAAATCAGTAAAGGAGGAATCCATCTTCATGGAACCTATCATGGGTTATGTCGTTTGCGTCCTGCTCTCTCTGGCGGCAGGCGGCGCGATTGCTTTTCCGTTTGGCATCCACTACCGCAAAAAGGTTGCCGAAACCGAGCTTGGAACCGCAGAGGAAGAGGCAAAACGCATTGTAAGCGACGCAATCAAAGACGCAGAAGTTAAGAAAAAAGAGGCTTTAGTTGAAGCAAAAGACGAGATTCACAAACAGAGAACCGAGGCGGAAAAAGAAGTAAAAGAACGCCGAAACGAGGTTCAGCGTTTAGAGCGCCGTGTTCAGCAAAAGGAAGAATCCATCGACCGTAAACTGGACAATTTAGAGAAAAAAGAAGAAACTCTGCAAAATAAAATCAAAGAAGCAGACGTTAAATTAAAAGAAGCCGAAACCATTAAATCCAGCCAGTTTGAAGTGCTGGAAAAAATTTCCGGTTATACCGCCGAACAGGCGAAGGAATACCTGCTTTCCAGTTTGGAAAATGAACTGGTACACGAAAAAGCGCTGAAAATTAACCTTTACGAACAGAAATTCAAAGATGAATCGGAACAGCGCGCCAAAGAAATTATCGCTACCGCCATCCAGAAATGCGCCTCCGACTATGTGGGCGAGGTAACGGTATCGGTGGTATCTCTGCCGAACGATGAAATGAAAGGAAGAATCATCGGACGAGAAGGCAGAAATATCCGCACTCTGGAAACATTGACCGGAGTTGATTTGATTATTGACGACACCCCGGAAGCAATCACCCTTTCCAGCCACGACGCTGTGAAACGCGAGATTGCGCGCACCGCTTTGGAACGCCTGATTCAGGACGGAAGAATCCATCCGGCAAGAATCGAAGAAATGGTAGAAAAAGCGCAGCGTGAAATTGAAATAAAAATCAAACAGGACGGAGAACGCGCTGTTCTGGAAACCAACGTACACGGCATGCACCCGGATTTAATCCGTCTTTTGGGTCGCATGAGATACCGCTCCAGCTACGGACAAAATGTACTCCAGCACTCGATTGAAGTGGCAAACCTTGCGGGCGTAATGGCAGCCGAGCTGGGCGCAGATGTTGCCACTGCAAAACGCGCAGGCTTAATCCACGATATCGGCAAGGCATTGACCCATGAAATTGAAGGCAGCCATGTAAAAATCGGCGTTGACCTTGCAAGAAAATATAAGGAAAATGCTGCCGTCATCCACGCGATTGAAGCGCATCACGGCGATGTGGAGGCCAAAACGCCTCTGGCGTTCATTGTGATGGCGGCGGACGCTATTTCCGCCGCACGCCCCGGCGCGCGCAAAGAAAACCTCGAAAGCTATATCAAGCGTCTGGAGAGCCTGGAGGAGATTGCCAACAGCTTTGAAGGCGTGGAGACGAGCTTTGCCATTCAGGCAGGCCGTGAGGTGCGCATTATGGTGAAACCGGACGCCATTACGGATGACCAGCTTGTCATTCTGGCGCACAGCATCTCCCGCAAAATAGAGGACGAGCTGGATTACCCCGGCCAGATCAAGGTGAACGTCATCCGCGAATCCCGCGCGGTGGAATACGCCAAATAAGCAGTAATAGTGAATTGTCAAACCAAGCGCAACAGAAATTGAGCTGGAAGTCCCATAAATCCTGAGCAGAATGGAAGTTAAGCACCTTACGAGGCCTGGCGTTCA
>OHMP01000700.1_pt1 | contig 16226 bp, 13 predicted proteins | sample 1569341 | NCBI WGS metagenome assembly OHMP01 (sample SAMEA3879584, study PRJEB24766) | human gut metagenome | biome: human-associated habitat; feature: feces | place: USA | collected 1985/1987 | reverse complement strand
TGTAGATCTGGTGCCTGCAGTCCACCATGCCCTCGGTGACCTTGTGGTTGATGGACAACGTGCCCTTTTCGTCGTCAATGGCGCTCCAGCGGATGCCCAGCACCTCGCTGCGCCGCAGACCATAATAGGCTGCCAACTGGATCACCACCGAGATGGAGTCATCCTTGGTGGCCTCAAACAGGGCAGCCAGTTCCTCCTTTGAGTAGAACGCCGCCAGATATTTTCCCTTCTTGGGCCGGTCTACCCGGTCGGCCATATTTTCGTTCACCAGCCCGTTCTTCACCGCATACTGCAGTGCCTTGCGCACCACAGCATGGTAGTGGATCACGGTGTTGGCGTTGCAGCCGTCCTTGAAGATGGATTGGTGGAGCTCCCGGATGTGCTTGGGCTCCAGTTCCTCCAGTCGCAGTCCACGCTCTCGGAAGAACGTGTCCAACCGGGCGTCGATGAGCCCCTTGTAACTCTGATAGGTGGTGCGCTCAATGGTGGGAGCCGTGATTTTCAGCTACTCCCGCAGGAAGTCCGCAAACAGTGGGGACTCCTCCTGTGGAGTTTCCGGTTCCATGATCCCGGCACTGTACTCCTTCTTCAATTCCTCCAGGCGGGCCTGGGCCTTGCGCTTGTTGCCCTTCATCGGAATACCCAGGGCAACGGACTTCTGCCTGCGTTTTCCGTTTTTATCATACAGGTTCAAAACAGCGGTGTAACAGCCGTTTCGTTCGAAGAGACTTCCGGTAACTTCTCGATTGCTCATAGGAACCATCCATTCCTCCTCTCAAATCAACAGCGTCCATTCAAGGTCTTGTGATGTTACCTTGCGTGGACGCTGTTTTCAAGTCTTTTCTGCATGATCTACCGCGCAGAGATAGTCAATGACCGCGATCTTAGGTACACGGTACAGCCATCCCATGCGGACACTCTGGCACTCTCCCCTGCGCAGCAGTCCGTAGACCATCCGTCTGCCGATCCCCAGCATTTCCTGTACCTGGGCCGGGGTCAGGGCATCCGGATAGTGCCGGAACATAGCCCGGTAGCGGGTTGCCCCTTTTTCTTCTCTGGTCATGGTCACACCCCCTTGACTTTATTTTGTAATTGATTACAATAATTACATAAATTATACCGCCTATTATATAGACGGTGAGACGGCCAAAAACGGAACCAGGGAGGTGAGAAACTTGAAGAAGACCATGTGGGACCTGAAGGAAGAGCGGTTGGAGCTGCGATTACAGGCGTTGGCCCAGCAGGGAGATTGGGATGGAGTGGTGCAGGCGTTGGATGACTACGACAAAAACAATGACCGCAGGCACGAGGATCGCAGGGATGATTTTGATCTATCCTGTTTGAGCGGAGGGATCAGTGCAGATGGCCACTACCAGATTCCCGAAAGTCTGAAACTGTATGAAGAGGATGACTGGCTGGACATCATCTTTTCACAGGATGCGGAGGATCTGCCCAATCTGGTGGCGGAGTACCCGTCAGCGGGGCCATGCGGGAGCTGACGCCCCAGCAGCAGGAAATTTTGAGGTTGAATATCGTCTTTGGCATCCCAACCAAGGACATCGCCAAACAGATGGGGTGTACCACCCGGAACATCACCAAGCAGCGGCAGAAGGCGCTGGAGAAGATTCGCTTTCTGGTCACCGGCCAGCAGAAACCAGAAGATCTCTGATTGTACTTACACCTTAACAAAAAGAAAACGGGGTGCTTGCTTGCACCCCAAAACGAAAGATGATATATTGATTACAAGTATTACAACGGAGGAAGTGCTATGGACTTCAAGCCAATGTTCCCCAGTCTGAATGTCCTGTGGACGCGGTGGTCGGCCTATCAGATCAAGCCGCACCAGTGGGGCGGGGAATATTTGCTCCCTGCGGAGGGGGCGACCGACCTCACCTACAACTGTGCAGAGCAGCCTGGCCCTCTGGTGGCGGACGCTCTGGAACTGGGGCAGCAGCTGCACATGGGAGCACCGGACAAAAACCGCCTGTGTGCCGCTTTTGCGGCCCGCTATGGGCTCTTGGGCCTGAATGCCGAGAAGGGGGAAGGGGCTACGGAAGACCCCAATGTGCCCCCGTGTTACCGCCCGTTGAACAGTTGGGAATATGGTGAAGATGTATCATTCTTCCAGAGTAGCTTTGTGATGCTGTATCAGCACTTCCTTACCGTGCAGGGTGAATTGGTGCCTACACCCAATCCAAAGGTTATGGATCTGTCCGGCCTTCTGAGTTATCGGCTGACCAGCGGCCCAAATCCTCAGTTGGTGTGGGAGGTCCGCAGCTTGGAATCCGTGATCCGATTCGCCTATGCTTCCATGATCTCTGCGGAGTCGATACCTCTGAAGGTCTGCAAAAACTGCGGGAAGGTGTACTACAACACCCACGCAAAGAGCGAATTCTGCGGAACTAAGTGCAGAAATTACTATAATGTGAAGGTGTTCAGAGAAAAGGAAAGTGGGCAACCGCGCAATAGGAAATAGAGTGCAAATTGCTGATATTGCCCCTGTTATCTAAAAATAAGTATAAGGGAAAAGCGGTTAATTAGAGAAAGGAGAAAAATATGGCAGCGAGAAAAACCGTTCAATCCGTTGAGCCGAATATCGCTGATTTGGTAAACGGATGGCTGAAGTCATACCAGCTCGATTATAAATTGGAACAAGAGTCGTTAAATGCAGAGATTGACAAGGCGTTGAACGATTACTTTTCCAAAAATGGTGGTGCTGGCGGAAACAGGCCTGATGTCAAGTTGCTTTTGATGGACAGTAAACTCGACAAGTATCCTATTCTGATTGAATATAAAGGCTACAAAGATAAACTCATAAAGCTTGATGCTGATGGCCGGGTAGAGAACAGGACTGCAAAAAATGAACCTAACTATAAAAATATCAATGCTTATGCTGTAAATGGGGCTGTGCATTACGCTAATGCTATTCTTCACCATACAAGTTATACAGATATTATTGCCATTGGTGTAACAGGCTCTAAGAATGAGTGCGGAGAACTTGAATACTCTATTGGCGTTTATTATGTATCAAAGAAAAATCTTGGCGTAGGGCAAAAAGTCGATGAATATACCGATCTTTCTTTTCTGAAGAAGGAAAACTTTGATTCATTTATTGATCAAATAAATACGCTGCAGTTGACACAAGAAGAACTGGATAGACTAAAAGAAAAACGTGAGCAAGAAATTAGCGCAAGCCTTGTAAAACTAAATAACGACATCTACCAAAATGAAAAGGGCTTGGGTGAAAATGATCGTGTTTATCTCGTTGCCGCTTCCATTATTGCAACGCTTGGTGTTCCAGGAAAGGTTGCACCTCTTGACAAAGACGATCTGAAATCTTCTTCTGAGGAAGGGAATACCGATGGCGATATTATCGTAAGAAAAATTAAGGCGTTCCTAAATGAGAAACAACTACCTCGTGAGAAGAAAGAGCTTATCCTAAGAACACTACAGAACACCCTGACAACAGACAACATTAATAAGGTCACGGATGGAGAAAGCCAGCTTAAACGCGTATTTACAAAAATCGTAGATGACCTTGGTATTTATTATAAAATTGGTCTGACTACAGACTTTACTGGGAAACTTTTCAATGAAATGTATAGTTGGCTTGGTTTTACCCAGGACAAACTAAATGATGTCGTACTGACACCTTCTTATGTTGCAACATTTTTAGTTAAGCTCGCTCGTGTGAATATGGATTCATATGTGTGGGATTTTGCAACGGGTTCCGCTGGTCTTCTTGTTGCTGCAATGAACGAGATGCTGATCGATGCTAAGGAAAGAATCAAATCTCCTGAAAAACTCGCAGAAAAATCAGCTGCAATCAAAGCAAATCAGTTGTTGGGCCTTGAGATCTTGTCAAGCGTTTACATGCTCGCTATCCTGAACATGATTCTTATGGGAGACGGAAGTTCTAATATTTTGAATAAAGACTCCCTTACCGATTTCAACGGCAACTATGGTTATGGAAATAGCAAAAACAAGTTTCCCGCGACTGCATTTGTACTAAATCCGCCGTACTCCGCCAAGGGAAACGGCATGATTTTTGTTGAGCGAGCACTGTCCATGATGAGCGGTGGTTATGCTGCTATCATTATCCAAAACTCGGCAGGCTCTGGTAAAGCAACAGAATACAATAAGAAGATTCTAATGCACAATACTCTGCTTGCCAGTATCAAAATGCCAATTGACCTGTTCATAGGTAAATCCAGTGTCCAGACCAATATTTATGTATTCCGTGTTGGTGAGGCGCACCAAAAGGATGATGTGGTGAAGTTTATTGACTTTTCCAATGACGGCTACACCCGTTCAAATCGTAAAAAGGCAAGCGTAAATCTGCGCGACACAGACCATGCAAAGGAACGATACCAGGAAGTCGTTGACCTTGTACGGTATGGGAAAGGAAAACTCCGTTTACTCACTGATAAAGAATACTATGAGGGACATATTGACCCGGAAAGCGGAGAAGATTGGAACCAAACGGCACCCATCGATACAAAACCGACTCTGGAAGATTTTAAAAAGACGGTCAGCGACTATTTGGCTTGGGAAGTATCCACACTGCTCAAAAATCAGAATCAGGAGGATGACTGCCTAAAAAAATAAATGCCTCACTCAACAAAAAGTTGGGCCAAGTTGAGTGGGGCGAGTACAGGCTAGGAGATTTGTTTGAAATTGAAAACACCTCGAGTTTCAACACTGATATGCTTACAGAGGGAGATCAATATGATTATGTAACAAGGACATCCCTGAATCAGGGAATCTTAAAAACCACGGGTTTTGTAAATGTCGAAAACATTAACAATGCGGGCACTTGGAGTTTAGGCCTGCTTCAAATGGATTTTTTCTATAGAAAGAAACCCTGGTATGCAGGGCAGTTTGTGAGAAAAATTATTCCTAAAATAGAAATTTCCGAAAAAGCAAGTCATTTTTTTACGGCCATCCTCAATAAACAAAAAACAAAAATGCGATCAGTCCTTGTACGCAATGTTGATCAAACATTTAAAGAAGCTTCTGTAAAGATTCCCATCACACAAGACGGAAAAATTAATTTTGTCTTTATGGAAACTTTTATCGCTGAGCTGGAAGCACAGCGATACGCTGAGCTGGAAGCGTATCTCTCTGTAACCGGGTTGAAAGATACGCACTTGTCGCCCGATGAGGAACAGGCACTGCAGGATTTTGATAAAACGGAATGGCGGCCATATAAGATGAGCACTTTATTTCATAGGGTTGAAACCAAAAAACTGTGCTATAAAGCAAAAGATCTTCCGAAAACGGCAACCGGAAAATATGTGCTACCTTGTTTGACATCAAGTTTCCAGAACCAAGGATTAAACTATTATGTACCGATGGACGGAGCAACTGTTCTACAGAATGTAATATCGATTCCTTCCAACAGCGATGTATATCGAGCGTATTTCCAACCCAAAGCGTTTACAGTTTTGTCTGATGCTTATGCCATCCAATGGAAGAATTCTGGAGGCAATATTGCAAACGCACAGTACTTATTTTTTGTGTCATGCATCAACAAAGTGACAGATTTACCGATATACTCTTATAAGAACAAACTGGGGGGCTGGAATGTAGTACAAAACAAATATATTCAAGTACCCGTCAAAGATGGGAAAATCAATTTTGAATTTATGAGCAATCTCATTTCTGCCATTCAAAAGTTGGTAATTCGCGATGTTGTATCATACAGCGATCAAAAACTCGTTGCAACAAAGCAAATAATTGAAAATGATTGACAGGCAATAATGTTGTGGCTATTTCCCCTAATCTATGGTATTGTGTCTTGCTACAAGGAGGCGAGGTACATGAACGAAACGCTGAGATTGCTGTACGATAGATTCTACACCTCTCCATCTATGGTGGAATCTGAACAGGAAGTGGAAACCTGCCACCGGCAACTCATTGAACGACTGGACAAGCCGGAGCGGAAACTGGTGCTGCGGATCATTGACGCCCAGAACCTGATGATAGAACAACGTTCTGTGGATAGCTTCATCTGCGGCTTTCGTCTGGCGTGGGAAATGGCAAACGAACTGAAACGCTACTTGGAAGAGCGCCCGGAGCCGGAGGATGATATCGGCCCGGACGCTCTTGCTTAATCATCTGGTCAGTCCAGCTGCTCCGCCTGCTCCCAGCGGATATAACCGTTGGACTTCTTCCGGTAAGTGCAGTGCCAACGGGAACCGTCAAACACCTCGTCAGCAAAGTTGATCAGGGTTTTTGATGGAGAGTAGTTCACACCCCAGCTCTGCCACCAGACGGACAGCTTGATCTTGCGGCCGTTATCCGCATCAAAAAAGCACAGGAGCATGGGCTTGCTCCTGTGCCAGCAGCGGAAGGTCAGCGTCCCGGTGAAAGAACCGCTCTCCTCCGGATAGCGATAGTCATTCATTGGGGCGGCATCCCGGTCCGCTTTGCAGCGGATGATCTGTGCCCGACAGGGATAGTCCAGCTCAAATGTGGATGTGTACTGATTACGCATGTTGATTACCTCCTCAATATCTGAATTGCTGTTCCTGCTCTAACTGCGCCTCATAGCGCTCCTTCAGCTGCTCCCGCAAATCTTGGGGGATGGAGTCAATGAAATCCTGACACTCCTGTAGCTCATAGATGAGAGACATCTTCTCCTGGTGTTCCTGATGCTGCTCCCACCTGGCCCGCTCTGCATCTCGCCGGTCGCTCAACGCATTCTGCTTCAAAATCCGAATCTGGTCATCGTAGGGCTTCAGTTTTGCTTCAAAGGCGTTGACCTGGGGATACCACTGCTCCAGCAGCTTCAGAATTTTTTCTCTCTGCCGTTTGGCATTCAGCGTCCCAATCTGCTCCAGCTCGGTGCGGATCTGTTTCATTTCGTCGGTGAGCCGGTGGGACTGTTTGTAGAGCCAGGTGGGAATGTGTTTCCGTCTGGTGACGGCGGCGGACTGACCGCGTTCCAGATCCGGAAACTCCGCCGCCATGTGGTCGTGGAACTTGTCCTGCCACTCTACCAGCTTGTCCCGCCCTCCAATCACCTCCTTGGCGGACAGCCGGTTGTCTTGCGTCAGCGGAACAAAGCACAGGTGCATATGTGGGTTGCGCTCATCCATGTGGACCACGGCGGAAAAGATGTTCGCTTCTCCAACCTCTGTCTTGAAAAAGTCCAGCGCCCGTTCAAAGTAGCGGCGCACCTGTTCCAGCGGAAGGTGATCCAGATACTCCGGTGTGGCTGTTACGATGGTGTCGATGAACTTCACGCTGTCCCGGCGCACCTTGAGCTTCGGATTTTTCCGCTGGGCCTGTTCGATGCGGGACTGGATCTCTGCGTAGTATTTGTGTCGGGGCTCCACCAGGTGGTAGTTGAGGTGGGAGCGGTCTGTGTCCACATCAGGGTTGCTGGCATAGCGTGGCTTCTTCCGTTCGTGGTGTTTCTCGATGGCAGAGGCCGGTCCGCCTTTTCGTTTCTCGAAGCGCATAATGGCGTAAGGCATCACACAAAACTCCTTTCGTTGAAATGGTGGGGCTGCGACGGACGAGGGCTTTTTCACATACCGCCCTGCCATGTGGAACCCGCCGCAAGGAAACTGCTGCTGAACCCAGCAGGCTGGCGCGGCGGCGGTTTCCCCGCCCACGAGAAATGCCCGGCCCCTGCAAGGAGGGCCGGGCATTTTCGCGTGCGGTTGTCAGGGCGGTATAACGCACTATACCTTGCCGCCCCGTGGGGGCTGCAAGGCGTGCACCCGGGGACACCCCGGGACCCCATTTTGCGGCTTCGGCTGCGCTGGAAACGGGCCTTGACCGGCCCGCAAGCCTGCGCCCCTTTGCCGCCGTTTTTGCCGCCCTTCACTGGGGGTAGGGGTAGTACCCCTCCTGGGCGGCAAAAACGCGCCTGCGGGCGGACGAGGGACGAAGGACGGGGGTTATTGCAGAGACGAAAACAGCGTCTGCGATTCTTCGCAGACGCTGTCATACACGGGATGTTATTTGTTGTGAGTACCTGTAAGAGTGTCTGGGTACTCCCGTCAGGTATCCAAAAGAAAGTCTGTCAGTTTAATGATCTTGATACCGTCTTCCGTTATGGGATGATTGCAATTTCCGGCAATCACAATCTTCTCGTAGTTGTCCCGGATCATGCGCAGAGGAGCCAATTCCCGCTCGCGGGTGGTTGGCTCGTTCATGGACTCGGTCACCTGGATGTACCGCTTCTCCTCCGCATTGGTGGCGATAAAGTCCACTTCCTTGTTGTCCACCTTGCCGATGGACACATCGTATCCCCGGCGGAGCAATTCAAAGTAAACGATGTTCTCAATGATGTGTCCGGTATCCATGTCCCGGAAACCCAACAGATAGTTGCGCAGGCCAATATCCACGATATAATATTTGCCCAGAGTGCGGAGATACTCCTTCCCCTTGATGTCGAATCGCTTGATCTCATAGAAGATATAGGACTCCAGCAGTGCGCCTACATAGGCCTGAATAGTGTGAACAGAGGGATTTCCCTTGCGGCTTTGATCCAGCAACTTTTCGTTTACGAGAGTATTGCTGATGGATGTAATGGAGGTGCTGTTGCCGATATTGTCGGCCAGGAACATGATAATCTTCCGCAGCAGATCCGGATCGGTGATCTGCCGTTGGCCACGGCGGCGCTCCCGTTCCAGAATGTCCCGCACCACGACCGTGGAGTAGATCCCGTCCAGCAGGGTCAGCGCTTTATCGGTATCCAGCCCCACATCTGCAATGCCCGGCATCCCGCCAAAGCGCAGATAGGCATCCAACAGTTCCTGGGGCTCGTAGCCCTCGCCGTCAGCGTCATAGATCCGCTTCCGCATTCCTCCGGCGGGGCTTTTGCTCTCTTTGACCGTGTAGCCGTGGAAGTCCAGGAACTCCTGGAAAGAGAGAGGAAGTACCTTGATCTCCACACTCCGTCCGGCCAGGTAGGTGGCGTACTCAGAGGACAGAAGATAGGCGTTGGAGCCGGTCACATAGATGTCGCAGTCGAAATCCACCCGGAAGGAATTCACCGCATCCTGCCACTGGTCAATGCGCTGGATCTCGTCGAAGAACAGATAGGCGCGCTTTTTCTCCGGCAGCCGCTCCTTCACATACCGGTACAGTTCCTCCGCAGTCATTCGGCGGAAGTCCATGGATTCAAAATTCATCTCGATGATCTGATCATCGCTCACTCCGGTCTGACGCAGATGAAGGACCATCAGTTTCATCAGACTGGATTTTCCACAGCGCCGGATGCCCGTGATGATCTTGACCGGCTCGGTATCCTGAAACGCGATCAGTCGATTCAAATAAAGATCACGGCGGCGCAGTTCACTTCCGCTTTTCAGCATCGTATCACCTCTGGTTGAAGTGTAGCATAAAGAGAGCAGAAAATCAAGTTTGTGCTATCAATAGCACAAACTTTTTTAAAAATCGATATTTTTGCTCTGATTTCGACACTCCCAGAAATGGACTCCATACAGAGTCAACACGGTTTGCGCTCACAAAACGCTAACAAAATGCTCACACTTTTCCGGAAATTCTGCTTTGACGGGAAAAATTCTCAAAGCCTTGTGCTGACAGTGAAAACGACGGAAACCCCAGTAAAATCAAGGGTTTCCGCCGTTCTGAAAGGCGCAGAGAGGCGCTCAAAATGCTCCAAAAGACACCCGCATCCAACGACTCGAAATCAGTTTGCGAGCAATCGCACGAGGGTTCGAATCCCTCCCGCTGCGCCAAAATGAATGACCCTGCCTGATTTGGGCGAATGCTTGGCGTTATTTTGGGTCAGGCAGGGTTATTTTAAGTATGAACCCCTTGCATTGCAAGGGGTTCATACTTTCTTGTATTAAGCACTTATGCTGCAGGCAAAGTACAAAACATTGAAATGATAGAGGTCAAATCCCTGTTATGCCACTGAAATATGGTCCACAAAAGAATTTTCTAAGGCAGAAGATATGATTTGTGAACTTGGCCTGAAATAAGTGTGATTTGCGGCACAAGGACTCCCTATACCTGCGGTTAATTTGAATGTCTGCATCCTTCTTCCCTGTTCTTCGTATGCCAACCCTCAGCCATAGGAGATCTGATGGATTTTTCAGAAGAGGTTGAGAACATCTGCGGGTTCTGATATAATGGAAGAAACAGATGTTCGACAGGGAGGACGCCACGATGACCGATTTGCTCTCCGGCCTCAACGCTGCCCAGCGCCAGGCTGTGACCGAAACCGAAGGATTTGTCCGTGTCATTGCCGGAGCCGGCTCCGGCAAGACAAGGGCGCTCTCCCATCGTTTTGCCTTTCTGGTGAACGAGCTGGGCATCCTGCCGGGAAATATCCTCTGCGTCACCTTCACCAACAAATCCGCAAATGAGATGCGCCAGCGCATCCACATCCTCACCGGCGACAATGACACGGGCTATATCAACACCTTCCACGGTTTCTGCGTCTCCGTGCTCCAGGAGGACAGCTACGCCGTCCAGTATCCCAAAAGCTTTCTGGTGCTGGACAACGCGGACATCGACGCTATGCTCCAAATCATCTACGAGGAGCGGGGATTGACGCTGCGGGATATGACCTTCTCCGCAGCCCGGGACATGGTCGAGATGCAGAAGCTGTTCAAGCGTCCGGACTACTATCTGGATATGATCGCCATGCCTCTGGACACGCTGAAGGAGAAGTATGACCAGGCGGACACCCCGGCAGACATCATTTTCTACGGCTATCTGTATCAGGAGAAGAAGTGTTTCGGACTGGATTATAACGACCTGATCAAGTTCTCCCTGTATATTTTCCAGCAGCATCCTGACATTCGGCTCAAGTGGCAGCAGCGGCTGGAGTACATCATGATCGACGAGTTCCAGGATATCGACCAGCTTCAGTACGAGCTGATGGAGGTTCTGTGCGGTTACCACAAGAACCTCTTCATCGTGGGAGACCCGGACCAGACCATCTACACCTGGCGAGGCGCCGACGTGAAGTACCTGCTGGACTTTGACAAGAAGTTTCCGGGGACAAAAACGATTCTAATGATGGAGAACTACCGCTCTGCGCCGGAGATTCTCTCTGCCGCGAATTCCCTGATCGACAAGAACCGGACTCGTATCAAAAAGGAATTGCAGCCCACGCTGCCCTCCGGCAGTCCGGTCATCTGCCACTTCGCGCAGACCCAGGAGGCGGAGGCCGAATGGATAGCGGGGGAGATGAAGGAGCTTCACGAGACGGGCACGCCATACCGGGACATGACGGTGCTCTACCGGGCCCACTATGTGACCCGGGCGGTGGAGGAAGTCCTGCTGGGAGAGAAGATCCCCTATACGATTTACAGCGGCGTCCAGTTCTTTGACCGCATGGAAATCAAGGACGCCCTCTCGTACTTGCGAATGATTGCCTACAAAGACGACCTTTCCTTCCGGCGGATCGTCAACGTCCCCAAGCGGAATCTTGGGAAGCGGCGGATGGCATTTTTGCAGGAGTACGCAGAGAGGCAGGGCCGCTCCCTGTATCAGGCGCTGCAGGACAATCTGGAGGACCCACTTTTCAAAGGAACAGGCGCCGGAAGGTTTGTCGGCCTGATAGAGTCCTTTGCCGCCGGATATGGGGGGAGACCGGTGTCCGAGGTGCTTTCGGCCCTCCTCAATGAGAGCGGCTACGAGAAGATGCTCCGCACCGAGGGCAGCCAGGAACGGCTGGACAATCTGGCGGAGCTGAAGCAGTCGGTATATGAGTACGAGACCACCTGCGGGGAGGAGGTCACCCTGGAGCACTATCTGGCCCATGTGGCTCTGTTCACCAATGCCGACACGGCGGAGCAGGGAGACAAGGTGAGGCTGATGACCGTTCACGCCGCCAAGGGCCTGGAATTTCCCTATGTGTTCCTCTGCGGCATGAATGAGGGGATCTTCCCCTCCCGGAAGGTGCGGACGCAGCAGGCCATGGAGGAGGAGCGGCGGCTGGCGTTTGTGGCGCTGACACGGGCGGAGAAGGGACTGTACCTCTCCGAGGCAGACGGACGGAACTTCGACGGCACCCCCCGGTATCCCTCCCGCTTTCTTCTGGACATCGACCGCAATCTCCTGGCCTTCACCCGGCCGCCGGAGGAGGGCTTGATCCGGGCGGCCCGGGACTATATCGGCCACAGCCAGACCTATCTGCCGGAGACCGACGGGAACATGGCATTCTCCGTGGGGCAGCGGGTGAAGCATATTCTGTTCGGCTCCGGTACGGTGCTGGATGTGGACATGGACAAGGGTGCTCATGTGGTACAGTTCGATGAGATGGAGACGCCCCGAAAGATATCCTTCCGGGCGAAGCTGGAACGGATTTGACAAATCCTGGGAGGGATGGACGGGGGCTCCTGCCGCAATGCCGATCATTGGCGGGCCCGGGTGGAAGGAGCCCTGCCTCCAAAGCAAACCAGGCTCTCCGGAAAGGGAAACAGCTCCCGCTTTTCAAACGAATGGCTTGAAAAGCGGGAGCTATTCTTTTCGCTTCAGCACGGCGGAGTCTGATTTTCCATACTGTCCAAATCACAGCCGCCCCCCCTCTTCCTGGGATCACGAGGCCTTTTCAAACTGGCTGTTGTACAGGTCGGCGTAGAAGCCGCCTTTGGCCAGGAGTTCCTTGTGCGTGCCTTGCTCGATGATATCGCCGTCCTTCAGCACCAGAATCAGGTCGGCGTTTTTGATGGTGGACAGCCGGTGGGCGATGACAAAGCTGGTGCGGTGCTCCGTCAGCCGGTCCATGGCCTGCTGGGTGATGAGCTCTGTGCGGGTATCCACCGAGGAGGTGGCCTCGTCCAGAATCAGCATGGGATTGCTCTGAATCATGGCCCGGGCGATGGTGAGCAGCTGCTTCTGCCCGGAGGAAATGGCAATGCTGTCATCCAGCACGGTATCAAAGCCGTGGGGCAGGGTTTCGATGAAGTGATAGATGCCGCAGGCCCGGCAGGCCTCATCCAGCTGCTGGTCCGTGACCCCGGTCTTGTTGTAGACCAGATTTTCCCGGACAGTACCCTCAAACAGCCAGGTGTCCTGGAGTACCATGCTGAACAGGTCGTGGACGCCCTCCCGGGTCATTTCAGAGGTGGGCACGCCGTCGATTTTGATGTTTCCGCTGTTGATCTCAAAGAAGCGCATCAGCAGATTGACCATCGTGGTCTTGCCCGCTCCGGTGGGACCCACAATAGCCACCTTCTGCCCCGGCTGAATATGGGCAGAGAAGTCCTTGATGATGATCTTATCCGGATGATTCGGATAGCTGAATCGGACGTGTTCAAATTCGACTTCGCCCTGCACAGGAGAGAGTTCGGGGCGCTTGCCGGTCTCATCGGGCAGCTCTTTCTCGTGGAGAAAGTCGAAGACGTGGTCGCCGGCGGCTGCCGCCGTCTGCATCTGGGTCATGCCCTGGGCCAGGGTGCTCAGGGGAGAGGTGAACAGCCGCACATAGAGGATGAACGCAACAATGACGCCGAAGGAGATCTCTCCGCTCATGGCCAGGGCGGAACCCAGGACGCAGACCGCCACATAGCCCAGGTTGCCGATGATAGTCATCAGGGGCTGCATGATGCCGGAGAGGAACTGGCTGCGCCACTCTGCGTCGTACAGAACGGCATTCATCCCGCCGAAGGTCTCTTTTACCTGCTCGTTGGCCCGGGAGAGGCGCACCACGTCGTGGCCGGAGTACATCTCCTCAATATAGCCGTTCAGGGTGCTCAGGTTCTCCTGCCGGGCGGTGAAGTACTTCTGGGACCGGAGCATCACCGTAGCCATGATGAGGAAGCCCAGTGCCGTGACGGCAATGGCTGCCAGCGCCATACGCCACTCAGTGACAAACATCATCACCAGACAGCCGAGGAATTGGGCCGCTGCGCTGATCATGGAGGGCAGGCTGTTGGCCAGGGCCTGCTGCAGAGTACTTACGTCGTTGGTGATGCGGCTGAGGATGTCACCATAAGACACCTTGCTGAAGTAGCTCATGGGCACCCGGTTGATTTTTCGGGACAGGTCCTGCCGCATATCCCGGGACAGCTCCAGGGTGACCGTAGCCATGATGAAGTGCTCCACATAGGTAAAGACGGCACTGAAGCCGTAGATCACCAGCAGGATTACGCCGGTGCGGCCGATGGCGGCCAGATCGATCTCCCCGTCCAGGGCGTCGGAGATGAGGTCCGTGATCCGACTGAGCAGGCTGGGGCCGATGATGGTCAGCACTGCGCCGGCCACGGCGAAGCAAAAGGCCGCAACAGAGGGCGCTTTCAATTTGTTGGAATAGGTGAACAGTTTTCTGAGCACACCGCCGATGCCGCGCCTGCTCTTTCCCGGCGCGCACATTCTGTTCTGCATCATCTTTGGCATCTTGGTTTCCTCCTTAAGCCCCCAGCTCTTCCTGGGAGAGCTGGGACCGGGCGATCTCCTGGTAGATCGGGCAGGTCTGCATCAGTTCCTCGTGGGTACCCATCCCCACCATCCTCCCCTCGTCCAGAACGATGATCTTGTCCGCGTTCCGGATGGTGCCGATCCGTTGAGCCACGATCAGTCGAGTGGTATCCTTCAGCTCCCGGTCCAGGCCGGCACGGAGCCTGGTATCCGTCCGGTAGTCCAGGGCGGAGAAGGAGTCGTCGAACACCAGGATCTCCGGGCGCCTCGCCAGGGCCCGGGCGATGGAGAGCCGCTGCTTCTGGCCGCCGGATACGTTGGTGCCTCCCTCGGCGATGGGGGCATGGATGCCTCCGGGCATCCTGTCCACAAACTCGCTGGCCTGGGCCAGCTCCAGAGCCTTTTGAACGTCCGCATCGGAATCCTTGCCCCGGCTGGCGCCGAACAGCACGTTGCCGCGGACGTCTCCGGAGAACAGGATGGCCTTCTGAGTTACATAGCCGATGCGGTCATACAGGGCGTCGAAGGTGTAGTCCCGAACGTCCACCCCGTCCACCAGCACAGTGCCCTCCGTGGCATCATAGAACCGGGCGGCCAGGCTGACCAGAGTGGTCTTGCCGCTGCCGGTGGCGCCGATAAAGGCCACGGTCTCCCCCCGCTTGGCCTGGAAGGTGATGTGCTCCAGGACATTCTTGTCCGAGGAGGGATAGTGGAAGGAGACGTCCCGGAACTCCACAGTACCGGTTTCCAGGGCATCGATGCGGGCGCCCTGAGTCAGGCTGTTCCGGGTCTCCAACACCTCATTGATCCGCTGGGCGGACACCTGGGCCGCCGGGAGCATCATGATAATCATGACCATCATCATAATGGACATGATGACGTAGGTGGCGTAGGTGCCGAACACCACGATGTCGCTGAAGGCGGCCAGCCGTGCGGCGGTGTCCGCGGCAGGGACGGCGTTCACGATGGAGGCACCCACCCAGTAGATCACCAGAGACAATGCGTTCATGGCCAGGGTGACGCCGGGCATCAGGAAGGCAAAGGCCCGCTGGTTGAACAACTGCGTGCGCATCAGTTCCTCGTTGCCCTTCCAGAACTTGGCGTTCTGGTAGTCCTCAGCGTTGTAGGCGTGGACAACATTGATACCGTTCAAGTTCTCCCGGGCCACCAGGTTGATATGGTCGGTGAGCTTTTGCACCCGGCGGAACCGGGGCACCACCACGCCGATGATGACCGCCATCATCACCAGCAGGGCGGCCACAAATCCGGCGGTGATAGCGGAGAGGGTCCAACTCTTGCCCACGATTTTGATGATGGCCCACACTGCCATGACGGGGGACTTGATTAGGATCTGCAGGCCCATGGCCGTCAGCATCTGCACCTGGGTGATGTCGTTGGTGGTGCGGTTGATGAGGCTGGGGACGGAGAAGGTCATCATCTCCTGTTGGCCGAAGTCTGCGATCTTATGAAACACCGCCTCCCGGATGGAAAAGCTGAACCCGGCAGCCACCTTGGCGGTCAGATAGCCGCAGATGACGCACAGCACCGCGCTGGCCAGGGTGCAGCCCAGCATTTTCAGGCCGGTATGCAGGATGTCCGACAGGGTGCTCCCCGGCGTTTTAATCAGAACGGTCAGGCTGCTCATGTAGTCGGGCAGCGCCAGATCGAAATAAATCTGCCCCAGGATGAGCACTGCGCACACGGCGGCCATGGCCCACTCCTGCCGCCGTAGGTTACGAAGTAATTTCAGCATATAAATCCTCCTTGTGGTATCATCAATTGCTGTTTTGCCGCCAGAACCGGCCGGAGAAGCAGGCGCGCAGGATCGAGGCCGCATCCTGAAAGATCAGCAGGCTCCCGCTGAGGAT
>OHMP01000678.1_pt1 | contig 16488 bp, 8 predicted proteins | sample 1569341 | NCBI WGS metagenome assembly OHMP01 (sample SAMEA3879584, study PRJEB24766) | human gut metagenome | biome: human-associated habitat; feature: feces | place: USA | collected 1985/1987 | reverse complement strand
CCGGAGGTGAAGAATCGAATGTTCACCCTTCACCCATTATTCACCACCTATCACTATGAAATAAAAGGAGAAAATCAAAGGGTGAACAGTGTGAACAGTTCTTTCGAAAAAAAATTTTTTTCCTGTACGATATAGCATCAATCCAAGTAAAAATGCGCTTTCATTTCACATTAACTTACAGCCATTGGTATACGATTAGGTATACGCACAAAAACTGAATTAAACAAAATCGTTAAAAATCAAAGCAATATAATATTTATTCAAACTCCGCCAGCCCACCAATCATGATTGGACGGTGCAAGGACAACACCAACAAAAACAGGAAGTTAGAAGTCTCAGCAAGACACCGACCAGACGGTGAGGAGACATAAAAGGATACGCAAAGGAGCCGCGGCTCCTGGTGATATGAAAGCCCACAGATGTGGGCTTTTTCGTTGATGGTCAGAACGACCAGTTCACACCAGCCACCGCGTTCCACGGGGATTCCACACCGGCACCATGGCTATACCCCACCCCGAGATGCCCGCTTAACGAACTGCTGAATGAGGCTTTAATACCTGCCTGATATATTCCACGTCTGCCCGACAAATCATTGACAAAATTACCGTCATTATTCACTTTCACCCGGTTATCATCGACAAATTCTTTGCGCACAGCCGCCTTCAGCCACGGCTCAATTTCCATACCGTTCCCCAGACGCATGTTGTAACTCAGCGTTGCGCCCAGTTCACGATATATACTGCGGGTATCGACTGATTTCGATTCCATGCCATTGGATAAATGATATTCGGGGTTATCAGCGGTGAACCCCGTTAACGATGCATACGGCGTCAGGTTCCAGTTACCATCCGTAAATCGCATCCCGGTTTCAATGTGACCGCCCAGCCCGTTGCTGCGATAACTGCCGTTGGCGGCTCCACCGCTGCTCATTTTACCGGCTACGTTACTTTCAAAGCGGTTCAGCTTCACGATACCGTCCAGATAGAAACCACTTTCATGTTCCCAGCTGGCATAGCCCCCCAGAGAATAACTGCCCACACTGCCATGTCCTCCACGATCAAAACCAATATGTGAATGGGAATAACCCATAAAAGCGCCCAGCGTCGCAATCCCCTCAGGAATATCATTACGGCTATCGATCCCCACCGTCATTCCGGTCAGCGTCTGCTCAAACCCGGCACCCGCATCGGTGGTGACATTATTACGGGTGTTATACGTCGTCCCCCAGACATTATTGTTGTGTGGACTCGCTTTCATTATGTTCAACCGCTCGCGAATACTGTTTAGCTCAGCATCAAAGACCAACGGTAATGTTGCTGCCATATTGAGTACGGCTGCTGTAGAAGGCGTGATGCGTTTCTCCGGGACGGGTGTCGGCGTTGGATCGGGAGTCGGGTCTGGTTTCGGATCCGGTTTTGGGTCTGGTTTTGGATCCGGTTTCGGATTTGGGTTGGGGTCCGGGTTGGGTTTGACATCATTGGTCAGGTTCCAGTTGCTGTTGCCGTCGCTTTTCAGGACATACTCATAGGTCCCAAGATCAACGAAACCGCCGGTATTACCCAGCGTAAACGAAGCATCCCCTCCCCCTGTTTTCACCAGCGTCATCGCGTCGTCAGACTGAGGGCTGACGCCGGTATCCTGAACAAAGATTTTAAAATTGCCAGTGGCGTTGTTGTTGACGACCAGTTGATCGCCCCGGGAGCCTGCAACGTTGGTATGCAGGTAGAAATTACCGCTGCCGGAAAGTTCACTGGTGGTCAGCGTATTGTAGATACCGTTAGTTGTGGCAGGCGCTGCTGTTTGTGCTGATAAATAAACATCACCGTCGTTGAGGAGTAAACTGTTTACTCTATATTCGCAGTTGCTGGTGCCTGCACAGGAATTATTGCTGTTAAGCCAGACACTGCCCCGACTGGCAGCCGTCAGGTCGGCAAGCGTCGTATCGACGCCATTTCCGATAGTTAATGTCGCGCTATCGGTAATCCGGACCACCCCTTCAAGTTTAACTGGCGTAACATTATCCCGTGGCGTCATTAACGACAGGCTTCCTGTCGCGCCACTGACCGATGCATCCGCCAGCGTACCTGCGTAGACGATTGCCGTCCCGCCAGCGATCAGTAGATCTTCTGCCCGGGCCAGAGCCTGAAACTCATCTTTTGACCGACCGAGGGTATATTGCCCACCGGAATTAACCTTTGTGGCGAAGTCCTGACCCAGGTTTTGCATTGCCCCACCGTTGCCAACCGTGGAATCGCGAGCTTCGGTACCTGCTAATACCAATAAATTACCGCCATTTTCCAGCAGCACATTGGTCGCTAAATTTCCGGCAATGGAAAAGGTGCCGTACTGGTGAGTACCGCTGATTTCAATACCGTTAGCCGTGCTCGTCTGGAGAGCGGCACCGCTGTTCTGGATGATATCTGTCGCTTTGCCATTATCGTTGACTGTCAGCGTACCGCCTTCATTAATCGTTGTTTTTACTGCCTCACCGTTAGCCGAAACTGTTTGTATTCCGCCGTCGTTAATCGTTGTCTCATTCGCCACCCCCTCGACGATTTGTTCGCCGCCGGTGAGCGTCGTGCCTGTCGCAGTGGCTTTTGTTTTGACGATCTCCCGCCCGCCCGCATTGACCTGTGTTTTGGCGGAAGTGGTGTCTGACTCCACGGTTAACACGCCGCCATCTGCCAGCAGGATATTGTTCGCCGCATCCTGCTCAATGCTGAACGCGACGCCATCAGCGCGTGTCCCTGTGACCCGCGTCGCTCTGGTGGTTGCAACCAACGCGCCCTGGCTACTTTGCTGTATCCCCGTTGCGCTGCCTTTCTCCCGCACATCGAGAGTGCCGCCTTCATTAAGCACCGAGTTTTCAGCCAGACCGCCCTCATTAACTACCTGTGAACCGCCATTAATAATGGAACCTTCCGCTGTCCCGTTTACCATAATTTGTTGTAGGCCAGAGACGATATCGGTATTGATCGCCTTACCATAATTCTGAACGGTTTGCGTACCGCCATTGATGTGCGTTTTGTCTGTTGACCCACCATCAACAATTTGTTCACCACTTTCGATATTTGCCTCAGTGGCTAAACCATATACCGTTTGCTTGCCACCTTTGATATTTGCTTTTTCAGAAGTGGCACTGGCATATATTGTTTGGGTACCAGCACTATTAAGTACAGTACCAACATCTTTTCCATAAACATCCATTTTGCCGTTGGCATTAATAATCGTGTCAACTGCCCGGGAACCAGTGACGACTGTTAATGAGCCAGCGTTTTCCAGCACTACATTTTTAGCTTCTGAATTCCTGATGTAGAAAGCATCACCATAACTGTTGGTTCCTTCGATAAGTGTTCCGGAGGTCGTGGAAGCAATTAATGCGCCGCCGGATTGTTGCTCAACATGCTTAGCCTCACCACCGTCCTGAACCTCCAGAACGCCACCATTATTAAGTCTGGTGCTATCTGTTTTAGCCTCCTTCTGGACAATCAGCTTACCGCCAGCATCAATGGTAGTATTTTTCGCCGAGGTTTTAGCCATTACCGTCAGTTCGCCGGTATTTTCCAGCACAACATAATTAGCCTCTCCTCCGGTAATAGTGAAGTGAGAGAGCTTGTTGTATCCTTCGATATCAGTCCCTGCGCCCGTGTTGGCAATTAAAGCACTGCCCGTCTCCTGGTTAACCCCATGTGCAATACCACCGGTATAGACAATCAGCGAGCCTCCAGCGCTAATATTGCTGCCAGTTGCCGTACCATCTTTCTCAACAACCTGCCGGCTTCCGGAGGAGATATTTGTCGTGTCAGCTTTCCCGCCGCTCTTGATATTTTGTGTTCCGCTGTTGATATTGGTGCCCGTGGCAATACCATGATTATTAATATTCTGTGTGCCACCATTAATTATGGTATTTGTCGCGTTTCCGGCAACATCCATAACGCCGCCGTTATCTATTCGGGTCGCATCAGCTTTAGCATTCGTTAAAACTGACATTGTTCCTTTATCTTTAATTATCGTCCTGGTTGCCGAACCATATACGTCTAAATGACCACCGTTTTCCAGCAACACATTGTCTGCCACGTTATTGTGGATGGAGAATGCCCCTTCACTATTCGTACCGCTCACCGTCAAATCGTAAGTCGTTACTTTCAAAGCGGCTCCATCGTGCTGAGTAACATTTGTTGCCATACCACCTCTAACATCAAGCACGCCACCGGAATAAACTTCAATAACATCCGAGGTGCTGGTGTAATCAACAATTTGTGTACCGCCAGAATAGATCTGAGTATTTTTTGCCGTTGACTTACTATTCAGAGACTGAGTTCCGCCTTCAATCGTCGTGTCCAGCGCACGGCTCTCATATACTCTTTGCTCACCGCCATTTTTAATGGTGGTTGTTTCTACTGTGCTCTGTTCAACATACTGTCGACCACCATTTATGGTTGTGTTCGTCGCCAGACTTCCTTGCGTGATGTCCTGATAACCGGACTTATTTATCGTTGTACCATCAACATGCCCCTGAGTTGTTACTGTCTGCCCTCCACCATCAATGATGGTTCCATTCGCAGTCCCCCCACTTATGTGTGAATTACCACCCTTAATTGTCGTTCCATTGCTGATACCACCTGTATAAACGTCCTGATTGCCACTCTCAATTATTGTACCTGTGGAAATCCCTCCGTCATGAATTGACTGTCTGCCCCCGTTAATGGTTGTATTATTAGACTGCCCCATATAATTGTTATGCCTTCCTACATCTTGATATCCACCAGATTCAATAAGACTTCCGTTAGATATCCCACCATAAACATCCTGCTGGCCATGGTTGATAATATGAGTATTATTTGTTGTACCTCGTTCATCTACTTTTTGGCTGCCATCTACAGTCTCATCGTTTACCACACCAATAACATTAGTAGTAAAGGCCGCCATCACGGGCGGAGCATATATCAAGGCAGATATCAATAAGGAAAGTACTGAGCGGCGACAATAATGGGGACTGGTCCTGTTCATAAATTTCATCCTCTGAAAAGTGAATACTGAGTAGCGTTTAAGCGACCTTAGCTTTGCTGCAACATCAGCCCACAGGCACCAGACCAGGGGATTCATCCTGAAGAGACAGCGCAAGTGTATTGTGTTCACCGCTCATCAAAGACATCATGATGAAATGATGATATTCCGCATAAGAAAGAGGCATTTTTTAAACGCAGTGCGCTGAAGTGTGGTTGGATAAAAAAGTCAATCTATTCAGAAAATACGGGCGTATTCTTTTCTTTCGACATTGAAGCCGTCGGAAAAATAAAATGATTTACATAATCATTTCTGATGAATATCTTCTGCTCACAAAAAAAATCACACAATAACATTGAGATCGCAGATTGTTTTACTTTTACAGCTTTCGTCCCCCCATTGTTGGGCAAATATTGGTAGAGTCAGAGCACGAAAGTTAATACCACGTTCTCACAGCTCCTCCAACAGCACGGCAAGATGCCGCATACTGCGCCCCAGTCGGTTCAGTTTCCATACTACCAGTACGTCCCCTACCGATAATGTCCTGAGCCGTTTGTTCTGTCCGGGTCTGCTGCCACGGTTATGCGCTGAAGTGGTAACTCTGAGCACGCAGTTCATCAGTCAGGCATGGTGCACCGTAACGCTGTTATTGCTGGGTAAGCTCAAAAAATTTTCAGGCAGCTAAGGAAAGTTGAACCAGACATTAGATGAAATATTTCAACCAATTACAGCACCAATTCAGTCACTGCTAGCCCACCAAATAAATCAAGGGGTTACATGAAAACGTAGCCCCTTTTTCTTTGGTAGTGACACTAAAATGGATGTAGTGTGAAGAATAATCCCATTTACTTAATCAATAATACATATTGTTTCAATCTACGTTATTATCTCTTCGTAAAAATAGCCATTTATTTATCATTGAAAACTACTTTTAGAACTTCATACAAGGGGACTATTCACAACAGGACTATTCTCAACGGGACCATCCTCAGGGGAGTTATCATCAAAGTCATCATCCATAAATAAAATATCATCGAATGGTGCCACACCCGTGATGAGTTTTATTTTTTTATTACGATCAGACAAGACTCCACTTAAACCGTTTTCGCTGACGCGTTCTAATGATTTTTCATTACTCTTGTTGTAAGCAGGCGCATTAAAAATACACGGAGTATCAAGATCAAACAATGACGTTCCCCAGTTCACATATTTAATATCATAGTTACTGAAGTTCTGTCCAGAAAAGAAACACCCCTTAAAATCTAATCCACCCAAATTATATAAACCATCCTCTTCTTTTTGGAGAGTAATGTTAATTTTGGCTATCTCCCGGACATCATCGCCATTTTTGTATTTGAATACCGTTTCAAGATGTTCTCCAGACAGCTTGACTTCTGGAAATAATTTGAAATCAAAGCCTATATTATTATGTGTCAACGTAGATGAACAAAAAATGGAAAAAGCTTGCAGTGCTGAATTATAGCTAGCGATTTTATCTTGAGGCTGAGCTCTTGGTAAAAACTTATAGCAACACTCATAAAAATTAAACAGAAGCTCTGAAGACCTTCCATTTTTATCAAATAATATCCCCTTGAACTTCTTCACAAACGCATCTGTTTTTTCTTGAATATCTATGGTGTGATATTTTGACGCTAAAAAAGCAGAACTCTGCTGAAGCTCATTAATATCAAATTGACTAGCGTTGATAAACTGCGTTTGTTTTAATTTATCTACATCATTACTTTTACCTTGTGCAGGTGGTTCAGATACAGATGTAGTAATGTTTGTTGCTCGTTGGTTATTGTAAATATTATAGATGGCAGTATTTTTACTTATATTATCAAGAAGCCTCTTTTCATTTCTCTTAGAGCATTCAACTAATTGCTCAATCTCACCTTTATTCGCTGATTTATGAACTTCAGAAACCGCATTTTCTTTGTTCTCCAGCTTCAGTTTAACGAGAAGGTCTTCCCACACCGTTTTTTTAAAAATACTACGTCAGGCTCACCATCAGCAACTAACTCTTGATTATTATCAAAGTGTACGTTGTATACTTTTAATTTATTTTCATTAGCATCATATTTAATACGTTTTAATTGTTCTCCGGCTCCCATAATGACAAAAGCATTGCCTTCATGATATTTACATTCAGACATCATTTTTTGTAAAATTTCAAGAGCACCGTTATACGTCCCTGAGGCAGCTTCTTTACAAATTAATTTTATAATACTATAAGCTAGTAACTCCATGGATTTAGAAGATTTTCTTTCATTACAATTTCCACTATTTATAAATGTGCTAGTGTTAATTTCGTTGCTTTTACTAACTAACATTGTCTTTTCCTCAGTTAATGTCTACATGGCTATTTTTAATGTTATTATTGTTTGTCACTATAAAAAATCGCTCATTTGAGACAATTGCTGGCATTAACAGCTTCATATGCTATACATGGTACTTTTAATTAATTTAGCACAAGAATGTTAAATTTAATAAGCAAAAGGTTATTTCACTGTATGATAAAAACCACCCGTTATAATTTATTCGTGAGAATCGTTTTTTGAGTGTTAGAAATTTATATCTAAATAGCGTTGATTAATGACCAAAGCCAGACTCCTGTAATGCTCACAAGACTCTTCTGCATTCGACGGCGGTTCTAGTCAGTAGTAGATGTTTAAGGCGTGGCAGAGACATTTCATCCTTACTCTACAGCATTGGTCCACATACAAATCGTGGTTGTGACACTTCACTTATCATCAGTGAGCGAACAGAGAATAGTTCAGTGATTTGAGTAATTAACCTGATTAAATGAAGAGGCATGATAAATGATAATACTCTGGCTTTATCGTTAATTACTTAATTCCACATGTAAGCAATTTGCCCGCTTGGCATAGCGGGCATTTTTTCCAGGTACTTTTGAATGAGTACTGATGGATAAATACATTGCAGTGGCGTGCCACGTACCAAAACACCAGCCCTCATTCGAAACTACCTACCGCACTGCTTCTTTAAAATGGCGTTAGTCGTGAAATATTGACCGCCATCGAGTCCCCCTTGTAACCTTAACTCTTCCTGATACGTGAATAATGATTTGGTGGCCCTTGCTGGACTTGAACCAGCGACCGGACGATTATGAGTCGTCTGCTCTAACCACTGAGCTAAAGGGCCTTGAGTATGCAATAATAATACTTATATACCACGCAATAAACATGATGATCTTATGATGTAAATAACAGATTTTTATACGTTCTCATTCATCCTGGGTCGTCATTACCTGCGACATAAAACCCGACACCGATTCCATTCACAAAGTCGATACTCTCAGTCAACAAGCAAATGCTAATACTTAGCACTATTTATAGTTACCATCGATTCAATGATAGTTTGTAATGATTTTGTATCTAATAATATAACTTTATTACATTAACTGAAGACTTTTCGCATCATTATGATATCTGTTACTTTTCACCCCATAAAAATAAACTTCATATAGCAATATATTCTTTCATAGATCTTATTCTGCTAATCATTAGTTTCGTATGAGCGATTTTTGACAGTTGCCTCTCCAGACCACATCGATAATTAAAAAAACAGATTTAAGCATTATCCTTTTCCATATAAATATTGGATAAAAGTAGGACATCTGTTTGCAATTACTTTCACAACAATTAAACATTTTTATGTTTCCGTATACACCATATTACTCTACCATTAGAGGAACTTTATTATGTTTTCTATAAAACCAGGACCAAGAAATTTACCTATCGGCAACCCCACATTGTTATCATGGAACATTACTGACGGGGATCTAAATTCCAAATTAAATACATTAGAATATCTAAACTGTATAACAAATATTATTAATTCTTGTGGAGTTTATCCTCAGGATTTAAAAGACAGAGAAATTATATCAACTTTTCACGCAGAAAAAGTTATTAATGATCTGTTAAAAAACGATTATAAAATTTCCCTTTCTCCAGATACAACTTACCGAGAGCTGAATAAAGCTGCACAGCGTAGCATTACAGCGCCAGACAGGATAGGAGAAGGAAAAACATGGGTTTATCAACGAGATACAATGGTTGAAAGAGGTGATAACAGCGGTGTTCATCAGTATGGTCCAGCTGAACATTTTACTCACATTATATCTGACAAACCGTCCCCAAAAGATAAGTATGTTGCATATGCTATTAACATTCCTGACTATGAACTGGCAGCTGATGTATATAATATTAACGTAACGTCACCTACCGGCCAGCAAGAAACATTTAAAATATTAATCAATCCAGAACATCTACGGCAAACACTTGAGCGTAAATCTCTTACTGCTGTTCAGAAATCACAATGTGAAATCATCACCCCCAAAAAACCTGGCGAAGCGATTCTTCATGCTTTTAATGCCACCTATCAACAAATCAGGAAAAATATATCTGAGTTTGCACGTTGTCATTATGGGTATATACAAATCCCTCCCGTAACCACTTTCCGCGCCGACGGACCAGAAACTCCCGAAGAAGAAAAAGGTTACTGGTTTCACGCTTATCAACCCGAAGATCTTTGTACTATCCATAATCCAATGGGAGATTTGCAGGATTTTATCGCATTGGTTAAAGATGCCAAAAAATTTGGTATCGATATCATCCCTGATTATACATTTAACTTTATGGGAATCGGGGGTAGTGGTAAAAATGATCTGGATTATCCCTCTGCCGATATACGAGCGAAGATCAGTAAAGATATAGAAAGTGGTATCCCTGGCTATTGGCAAGGTCAGGTCTTGATTCCCTTTATTATAGATCCAGTAACAAAAGAACGTGACCAAATCCATCCAGAAGATATACATCTCACTGCAAAAGACTTCGAAGCAAGTAAAGATAATATTTCTAAGGATGAATGGGAAAACCTCCATGCATTAAAAGAAAAGCGTTTAAATGGAATGCCTAAAACAACACCCAAAAGTGACCAGGTTATTATGTTGCAAAATCAATACGTTCGTGAAATGCGAAAATATGGCGTACGAGGTTTACGTTATGATGCAGCAAAACACTCAAAACATGAACAAATAGAGAGGTCGATAACCCCACCGCTTAAAAATTATAATGAGCGGTTGCACAATACAAATTTATTTAATCCAAAATATCAAAAAAAAGCTGTTATGAATTACATGGAATACCTGGTAACTTGTCCGTTAGATGAACAACAAATGTCATCGCTGCTTTATGAAAGAGATGATTTAAGCGCCATTGATTTTTCATTGCTCATGAAGGCGATAAAAGCCTTTTCATTCGGTGGAGATCTCCAAGCCCTTGCATCAAAACCGGGCTCCACAATCTCAAGCATCCCATCAGAAAGACGGATATTGATTAACATCAACCACGATTTCCCTAACAATGGTAATCTTTTCAATGACTTTTTATTTAACCATCAGCAAGATGAACAATTAGCAATGGCATATATGGCCGCTCTCCCGTTCAGCAGGCCTTTAGTTTACTGGGATGGTCAGGTATTAAAATCAACGACTGAGATTAAAAATGATGATGGGTCCACTCGTGTCGGCGGTGAGGCGTGGCTTAATAAAGGTTGCTCTACCTATCAGCAGCTCTACAATGAATTCCACGCATTATATATAGATAAAGCAGGAATATGGAGCGCATTTGAGGGTGTATTTGCAACTAAAAACGTTCTGGCCTTTAGTCGTGGGGATTCTGTGAACATTAATCACTCTCCTCATGATGGACTAGTTATAATAAATAAAGGAAACGAAGAAGTTGAAGGTACCTGGCCTAACAAATTGCAACCTGGAATATATAAAAACATGGGGAGTAATAGCGTTAACATTATTATTAATAATACCCAAAAAATTATCCCCCCTGGTAAAGCATTTACGCTTAGAGGCGGAACTCTAAATATCAATATTCCTGGGCGTAGCGCTCTTCTTTTAGGGAAAACTGGAGAACCGCCGAACTATCTCTATTTGTAATTTAATGTTATATCTGCCCCGCTAAAACGGGGCAGATAATATGTTTAGTTTACTAACGGTCATTTTGCAGTGAAGCCATTTACCGTTTTTTATCGACCAGATAATCTGTTCTCTGATGGTAATCCACCCCTAACCTGTTGCTTTAGTTATTCATTTCCTGTCTCACTTTGCCTTAATACCCTACGTTAAATGTTACAAATTTGTTGCCTTTGATCACAATAAGAAAACAATATGGCGCATTTGTGCGCATTTTTCAGAAATGTAGATATTTTTAGATTATGGCTACGAAATGAGCATCGCCATGTCACCCTACATCTCATAAGAGGATCGCTTCTGATGAATGCACTGACCGCCGTACAAAATAACGCTGTCGATTCAGGCCAGGACTATAGCGGATTCACTCTCATCCCGTCGGCGCAATCCCCGCGTCTGCTGGAACTCACCTTCACCGAACAGACGACCAAACAGTTTCTCGAACAGGTTGCCGAATGGCCCGTGCAGGCGCTGGAGTACAAATCTTTTCTGCGTTTTCGGGTAGGCAAAATTCTTGACGATCTGTGTGCGAACCAGCTGCAACCATTGCTGTTGAAGACCCTGCTAAACCGTGCTGAAGGTGCGCTGTTGATCAATGCGGTGGGTGTCGATGATGTGAAGCAAGCGGATGAGATGGTGAAGCTGGCAACGGCGGTAGCGCATCTGATTGGTCGCTCAAATTTCGATGCGATGAGCGGTCAGTATTACGCGCGATTCGTGGTGAAAAATGTCGATAACTCAGACAGCTATCTGCGTCAGCCGCACCGCGTAATGGAGCTGCACAACGACGGCACCTACGTCGAAGAGATCACCGACTATGTGCTGATGATGAAAATCGACGAGCAGAACATGCAGGGTGGAAATTCGTTGCTGCTGCATCTCGATGACTGGGAACATCTGGACCACTATTTCCGCCACCCGCTGGCGCGTCGCCCGATGCGCTTTGCCGCGCCGCCGAGCAAAAACGTCAGCAAAGATGTTTTCCATCCAGTGTTCGACGTTGATCAACAGGGTCGCCCGGTGATGCGTTATATCGACCAGTTCGTCCAGCCAAAAGACTTCGAAGAAGGCGTGTGGCTGAGTGAGCTTTCCGATGCCATTGAAACCAGCAAAGGCATTCTTTCTGTGCCCGTTCCCGTTGGCAAATTCCTGTTGATTAACAATCTATTCTGGCTGCACGGTCGCGACCGCTTTACTCCGCACCCGGATCTGCGCCGTGAACTGATGCGTCAGCGTGGCTATTTCGCTTACGCCACTCACCACTACCAGACGCATCAGTAAGCGCAAAGGAATTGAGCGGATGTATGATTTTGTGATTATTGGCGGCGGCATCATCGGCATGTCGACCGCCATGCAACTGATTGATGTTTATCCGGATGCCCGCATTGCGTTGCTGGAAAAAGAGTCCGGCCCGGCCTTTCATCAGACGGGCCACAACAGCGGCGTGATCCATGCCGGGGTCTATTACACGCCCGGTAGCCTGAAGGCACAGTTTTGCCTGGCGGGAAACCGCGCCACCAAAGCCTTTTGCGATCAAAACGGCATTCGCTATGTCAACTGCGGCAAGATGCTGGTCGCCACCTCTGAACTCGAAATGGAACGGATGCGCGCGTTGTGGGAACGCACGGCGGCGAACGGTATCGAGCGCGAGTGGTTAAACGCCGAGGAGCTGCGCGAGCGTGAACCGAATATCACCGGGCTCGGCGGCATTTTTGTGCCGTCCAGCGGCATTGTCAGCTATCGCGAAGTGACGGCGGCGATGGCAAAAATCTTCCAGGCCAGAGGCGGCGAGATTATTTATAACGCCGAAGTCAGCGCCCTCAGTGAGCATAAAAACGGCGTGGTGATACGTACCCGTCAGGGCGGTGAATATGAAGCATCGACGCTGATTAGCTGTTCCGGGCTGATGGCTGACCGGCTGGTGAAAATGCTCGGCCTCGAACCGGGCTTTATTATCTGCCCGTTCCGTGGCGAGTATTTCCGCCTTGCGCCGGAGCATAACCAAATTGTTAACCACCTGATTTACCCCATTCCCGACCCCGCGATGCCATTTTTGGGCGTGCATCTCACCCGCATGATCGATGGCAGCGTGACCGTCGGGCCAAACGCGGTGCTGGCTTTTAAACGCGAAGGCTATCGCAAGCGCGATTTCTCGTTTAGTGACACGCTGGAGATTTTAGGCTCGTCGGGGATTCGCCGGGTGCTGCAAAACCATCTACGCTCAGGATTGGGCGAGATGAAAAACTCGCTGTGCAAAAGCGGCTATCTGCGGCTGGTGCAAAAATATTGTCCCCGGCTTTCGTTAAGCGATCTCCAGCCCTGGCCCGCCGGTGTGCGGGCGCAGGCGGTATCGCCGGACGGCAAGCTGATTGACGATTTTCTGTTTGTCACCACCCCGCGCACGATCCACACCTGCAATGCGCCCTCCCCGGCAGCGACATCAGCAATTCCTATTGGTGCGCATATTGTCAGCAAGGTACAAACGCTGTTGGCAAGCCAGAGTAACCCCGGACGCACGCTGCGAGCGGCACGTAGTGTGGATGCCTTACACGCCGCATTTAATCAATAACCTTTGAAAACAGGACGTAACAATGAAACTTAACGACAGTAACTTATTCCGCCAGCAGGCGTTGATTAACGGGGAATGGCTGGACGCCAACAATGGCGAGGTCATCGACGTCACCAATCCGGCGAACGGCGACAAGCTGGGTAGCGTACCCAAAATGGGCGCTGATGAAACCCGCGCCGCTATCGACGCCGCCAACCGCGCTCTGCCCGCCTGGCGTGCGCTCACCGCCAAAGAACGCGCCACCATTCTGCGCAACTGGTTCAATTTGATGATGGAGCATCAGGACGATTTAGCGCGCCTGATGACCCTAGAACAGGGCAAACCGCTGGCTGAAGCGAAAGGCGAAATTAGCTACGCCGCCTCCTTTATTGAGTGGTTTGCCGAAGAAGGCAAACGCATTTATGGCGACACCATTCCTGGTCATCAGGCCGATAAACGCCTGATTGTTATCAAGCAGCCGATTGGCGTCACCGCGGCTATCACGCCGTGGAACTTCCCGGCGGCGATGATTACCCGCAAAGCCGGTCCGGCGCTGGCGGCAGGCTGCACCATGGTGCTGAAGCCCGCCAGTCAGACGCCGTTCTCTGCGCTGGCGCTGGCGGAACTGGCGATTCGCGCAGGCGTTCCGGCTGGCGTATTTAACGTGGTCACCGGTTCGGCGGGCGCGGTCGGTAACGAACTGACCAGCAATCCGCTGGTGCGCAAGCTGTCGTTTACCGGCTCGACCGAAATTGGCCGCCAGTTAATGGAACAGTGCGCGAAAGACATCAAGAAAGTGTCGCTGGAGCTGGGCGGCAACGCGCCGTTTATCGTCTTTGATGATGCCGATCTCGACAAAGCCGTGGAAGGCGCACTGGCCTCGAAATTCCGCAACGCCGGGCAAACCTGCGTCTGCGCCAACCGTTTATACGTGCAGGACGGCGTGTATGACCGCTTTGCCGAAAAATTACAGCAGGCGGTGAGCAAACTGCACATCGGCGACGGGCTGGAGAATGGCGTCACCATCGGGCCGCTGATCGATGAAAAAGCGGTAGCAAAAGTGGAAGAGCATATTGCCGATGCGCTGGAGAAAGGTGCGCGCGTGGTTTGCGGTGGTAAAGCACACGAACGCGGCGGCAACTTCTTCCAGCCGACCATTCTGGTGGACGTTCCGGCCAACGCCAAAGTGTCGAAAGAAGAGACGTTCGGCCCCCTCGCCCCGCTGTTCCGCTTTAAAGATGAAGCCGATGTGATTGCGCAAGCCAATGACACCGAGTTTGGCCTTGCCGCCTATTTCTACGCCCGTGATTTAAGCCGCGTCTTCCGCGTGGGCGAGGCGCTGGAGTACGGCATCGTCGGCATTAATACTGGCATTATTTCCAATGAAGTGGCCCCGTTCGGCGGCATTAAAGCCTCGGGTCTGGGTCGTGAAGGTTCGAAGTATGGCATCGAAGATTACTTAGAAATCAAATATATGTGCATCGGTCTTTAACTGGAGAACGCGAATGAGCAGCAATAAAGAGTTAATGCAGCGCCGCAGTCAGGCAGTTCCTCGTGGCGTTGGGCAAATTCACCCGATTTTCGCTGACCGCGCGGAAAACTGCCGGGTGTGGGACGTTGAAGGCCGTGAGTATCTTGATTTCGCGGGCGGGATTGCGGTGCTCAATACCGGGCACCTGCATCCGAAAGTGGTTGCGGCAGTGGAAGCGCAGTTGAAAAAACTGTCGCACACCTGCTTCCAGGTGCTGGCCTACGAGCCGTATCTGGAGCTGTGCGAGATTATGAATCAGAAGGTGCCGGGCGATTTTGCCAAGAAAACGCTGCTGGTCACCACAGGTTCCGAAGCGGTGGAAAACGCGGTGAAAATCGCCCGCGCCGCCACCAAACGCAGCGGGACCATCGCCTTTAGCGGCGCGTATCACGGGCGTACGCACTACACGTTGGCGCTGACCGGCAAGGTGAATCCGTACTCTGCGGGCATGGGACTGATGCCTGGGCACGTTTATCGCGCGCTTTATCCTTGCCCGCTGCACGGCATCAGTGAAGATGACGCTATCGCCAGCATCCACCGGATCTTTAAAAATGACGCTGCGCCGGAAGATATCGCCGCCATCGTGATTGAGCCGGTTCAGGGCGAAGGCGGTTTCTACGCCGCGACGCCAGCCTTTATGCAGCGTTTACGCGCGTTGTGTGACGAGCACGGGATCATGCTGATTGCCGATGAAGTGCAGAGCGGCGCGGGGCGTACCGGCACGCTGTTTGCGATGGAGCAGATGGGCGTTGCGCCGGATCTTACCACCTTTGCGAAATCGATCGCGGGCGGCTTCCCGCTGGCGGGCGTCACCGGGCGCGCGGAAGTGATGGATGCCGTCGCTCCAGGCGGTCTGGGCGGCACCTATGCGGGTAACCCGATTGCCTGCGTGGCTGCGCTGGAAGTGTTGAAGGTGTTTGAGCAGGAAAATCTGCTACAAAAAGCCAACGATCTGGGGCAGAAACTGAAAGACGGATTGCTGGCGATAGCCGAAAAACATACTGAGATCGGCGACGTACGCGGGCTGGGAGCGATGATCGCCATCGAGCTGTTTGAAGATGGCGATCACAGCAAACCGGACGCAAAACTCACCGCCGAGATCGTGGCGCGCGCCCGCGATAAGGGCCTGATTCTTCTCTCCTGCGGCCCGTATTACAACGTGCTGCGCATCCTTGTACCGCTCACCATTGAAGACGCTCAGATCCGTCAGGGTCTGGAGATCATCAGCCAGTGTTTTGCTGAGGCGAAGCAGTAGTCATGTCCGTTCGTAAGAGTTAACCGTTGCTAAGGGAATGATAACGATGCAGTAAAAAATAATAACGATGAGGCGAACGACAAAGTTAAAAACGACTGCGGACAGTCCCCTCGCCCCTCTGGGGAGAGGGTTAGGGT
>OHMP01000677.1_pt1 | contig 16504 bp, 13 predicted proteins | sample 1569341 | NCBI WGS metagenome assembly OHMP01 (sample SAMEA3879584, study PRJEB24766) | human gut metagenome | biome: human-associated habitat; feature: feces | place: USA | collected 1985/1987 | reverse complement strand
CTTATTGTTGCTGATCACGCCCACAATCTCTGTGTTCGTGATCGCACCGCTGTCTACCGCATCCAAAATCGCCTGCAGATTCGTTCCGCCTCCGGAAACCAGCACAACTACTTTTAGCATAAAGTTACTCCTTTATCACCGGCTTCAATATGTCCGACTACATATCCTTCTTCTCCTGCTGCTTTAATTGCACTTAATGTACTTTCCACATCTTTTTCATCTACTGCCACAATCATGCCAAGTCCCATATTAAATGTGTTGTACATCATTTCTTCCGCAATATCTCCGTATTCTGCAAGCATTGGGAAAATCGGTAAAATAGGATAACTGTCTTTTTTCACTACCGCATGTGTTCCCTCTTTTAACATACGAGGAATATTTTCATAAAAGCCGCCGCCTGTGATATGGCTGCATGCTTTCACACGCACTCCCGCTTCCTTAATGGATTTAAGTGCTTTTACATAGATTTTTGTAGGTGCCAGCAGTGTTTCGCCCAGGGATTTGCCGCCCAGTTCTTCCATAGGTGTTTTGATGTCTGCATTTTCCACATCAAATACACGACGAACCAGAGAGAAACCGTTGGAATGTACGCCGCTGGAAGGCAGTGCGATGACAACGTCGCCAGCTTCCATGGTTTTGTTGTCCAGGATTTTGTCTTTGTCTACAACGCCTACTGCAAAACCAGCCAGATCGTATTCATCTTCTGGATAGAAACCGGGCATTTCTGCTGTTTCACCGCCGATGAGAGCAGCGCCGGACTGTACACAGCCTTCTGCTACGCCGGAAACGATGGAAGCTACTTTTTCAGGGAAGTTTTTGCCTACGGCAATATAGTCCAGAAAGAACAGAGGTTTTGCGCCGCAGCAAATGATGTCGTTGACACACATAGCTACACAGTCGATACCTACTGTGTCATGTTTGTCCATCAAAAACGCCAGTTTCAGTTTTGTACCAACACCGTCAGTACCGCTTACCAGTACGGGTTTTGTGATGCCTGTCAGATCCATTTCAAACAGACCGCCGAAACCGCCGATATCGGACATTGCACCTGCTGTTACGGTTCTTGCAATGTGTTTTTTCATCAGTTCCACTGCCTGATACCCAGCGGTAATATCCACACCTGCTGCTTTATAGCTTTCACTTTGACTTTTCATGATTGTTGCTCCTTTCGCTCAGCTTGCCTTCAAATCTGTTCTTGCACGTTTCTTTTGGAACTTCTGTGGGATAATTCCCATCAAAGCAGGCGGCGCAGTATCCGCAGCCCTTGGGAGTGCCCATGAGCATGCCCAGATGGTCCAGATTCAGATAGCCGATGCTGTCCGCACCGATGATATCCCGAATCTCGTCCATGGTATGATTCACCGCAATGAGGTTTTCCTGGGAATCCACATCTGTTCCGTAATAACAAGGGAATAAAAACGGTGGTGCGGAAGAACGGACATGGACTTCTTTTGCCCCTGCTTCCCGCAGCAGTTTAACGATCCTTGCAGAGGTGGTGCCTCTAACAATGGAGTCGTCCACCATAACCACGCGTTTTCCCCTGATGGTTTCTGATATTACATTCAACTTGATCTTTACTTTATCCTCCCTGGCCTTCTGTCCCGGCGCGATAAAGGTACGACCGATATATTTGTTCTTGATAAATCCCATGCCGTAAGGAATGCCGGACTGTCTGGCATATCCAATGGCTGCGTCGATACCGGAATCCGGCACACCAATGACAACATCCGCCTGTACGGGATGTTCCATGGCAAGACAGGCACCTGCCGTTACTCTGGCATGATGTACGCTGACGCCGTCGATTCTGGAATCGGGTCTAGAAAAATAAATATGCTCAAAAATACACAAATGCTTCTCTGCTTCGCCCATATGGTCGGAAATGGTACGGATTTCATCGCCGTCAAAGACCACGATTTCACCGGGTTCTACATCCCGCACAAAGGCTGCGCTGACTGCATCCAGCGCGCATGTTTCCGAAGCAATGACGTAAGTCCCTTCTTTTGTGACACCATAGCAGAGAGGATGGAATCCATGAGGATCTCTTGCCGCAATCATCTTGGTTGCAGACATGACCACCAGAGAGTAAGCCCCCTTAATGCGATACATTGCCTGATTGACCGCCTCCTCGATGGAAGGTGCTTTCAGCCTTTCCTTGGTGATGATGTAGGAAATGACTTCTGTATCGCTGGTGGTGTGGAAAATGGAACCTTCCAGCTCCAGTTCCCGCCGCAGTTCAAAGGAATTGACCAGATTGCCGTTATGTGCCAGAGCCATTGCTCCTTTCACATGGTTCACAACAATGGGCTGGGCATTGATTCTGCCTCCGCCGCCGGTTGTGCCATAGCGCACATGACCCACTGCCATGTTCCCTTCCCCCAGATGCTCCATCACTGCCGGGGTAAACACATCATTGACCAGACCGCCGTCCTTATGATATGTGAACACGCCCTCGTCGTTGACTACAATCCCACAGCTTTCCTGTCCCCGATGCTGCAAGGCAAACAAACCGTAATATGCCGTAGATGCAACCGAGGTTTTCTCCTTGGCATATACACCAAAAACGCCGCATTCTTCATGGATCTTATTCATTTTTCCAGCTCCTTGTTCCGCCTGTCTTTTCTGACAGGGGTTCTTTTGTATCTGTGTTTATTTCGTATGTATCTGAATCAGTGGTTGTATTTTGCTTCCACTGCTTTGTTCTTTTCCAATACTTTTGCTGCTGCTTCCGCTCTGGCCGCATCCAGTTTTGCTGCCAGTTCCGCATCAGATGCACTCAGTACCTGGATTGCCAGCAGAGCCGCGTTTTCTGCGCCGTCAATGGCTACTGTTGCAACAGGAATGCCGCCAGGCATCTGTACGGTAGAAAGCAGTGCATCCAGACCGTCCAGTGTAGAGGATTTTACAGGAATGCCGATTACAGGCAGTGTTGTGTTGGCTGCAATGGCGCCTGCCAGATGAGCTGCCTTGCCTGCTGCCGCGATGATGGCACCAAAGCCGTTGGCTCTTGCCTGCTGTGCAAACTCTTTCGCTTCTACGGGAGTTCTGTGTGCAGAATATACATGCACTTCATAAGGCACACCAAATTTGTCCAGTGTTGTCATTGCCTTTTCCAATACAGGAAGATCACTGTCGCTGCCCATTACAATACCGATTTTTTTCATGGATAAACCTCCTCAAAAATAATACAAATTCCATTTGCAGACGCAAAAAAGGACAGTCTGATTCCTTGGCGGAAACAGAACTGCCCAGACGGTCGACAAAAAGCAGCACGCTTTCCTTCTTTTCTCCTCATTGACAGCAAAAAAGCGATATTTCCATTCATCAAAAACACCGCCGACCACCATCACATAGAAGAAACAGACCGAAGAAATTCCGTTAAGCCCGGCAATTATAAAAATATCCGCCAGGTAGTACTGCACTGCTTAGAAAAAATTCCAATTTTCTGCTCCCCTGTGGTCTCCCACCAATCCGTCAGTTACAGAAAACCGCTTTATTTGACAAGTTCAGTCTAACACATTTTCCAATTTCCTGTCAATGAAGGGGGAAGAATTTTCTCGGAAAGAAATGCTTGACAGAGCCAAATCCCTATGATATACTACTGACAATTTGTAAAGAAATACATAACAACCATGCAGACAGAAGAAAGGAGAGAAATACATTGAACTACATTTTATCCAATGCAAACGTATTTATGCAGGGCGAATTTGTAAAATCCAACGTATTTCTTCCGCCGCACCCACAAAAGGCAGCGTTGTTTTCGATTTGGAAGGTTTCGCTATCTTTCCCGGTTTCATTGATGTCCATACACATCTGAGAGAACCGGGATTTTTTTATAAAGAGACCATCCGTACCGGTACACAGGCGGCAGCACACGGCGGTTACACCACCATTTGCGCTATGCCAAACCTGAATCCAGTGCCCGATTGTGCCGAAACACTGGCACCTCAGCTGGAAGCCATCGAAAAAACCGCTTTGATCGAAGTCCTGCCTTATGGTGCCATCACCTATGGTGAAAAAGGCGAAGCTCTTGCGGATTTTGATGCACTGGCACCTCATGTTTGTGCCTTTTCCGATGATGGACGAGGTGTACAAAGTGACGAAATGATGCGCCAGGCTATGAAAAAAATCAAACAACTTGACAAAATGGTAGCCGCACACTGCGAAGTCAACGAACTGCTCAATGGCGGCTATATTCATGCAGGCGAATATTGTGCGCAGCACGGACACAAAGGTATCTGCTCCGAAAGTGAATGGAAGCAGATCGAACGTGACATCGCCCTGGTGAGAGAAACAGGATGTGACTATCACGTCTGCCACATCTCCACCAAAGAAGGTGTTGAGCTCATCCGTCAGGCGAAAAAGGAAGGGCTTCCCGTTTCCTGCGAAACAGGCCCTCATTATCTGGTATTGACCGATATGGACTTGCAGGAGGACGGCAGATTCAAAATGAATCCCCCTCTGCGCAGCAAGGCGGATCAGGATGCCCTCATCGCAGGCATTCTGGACGGCACCATCGACATGATCGCCACCGACCATGCCCCTCACTCCGCTGAGGAAAAAAGCAAAGGTCTGGCAAAGAGCATGATGGGTATTGTAGGACTGGAAACAGCCTTCCCCATTTTGTATACCAATCTGGTGAAAAAAGGCAGCCGTTTCTGGAACGTTTCCGGCGTTGATGCCAACGTCAGTATCAGTGGCGCGAAGGTGAAACTGGAAAGTCTGGCGGCACTGGTTAACGGTGCGATTGCCTTCGATTCACCTGAAGAGTCGAAACCTGCCGAGGCGGAAGATACCTTTGGTCTGTATGAAGATCTCGCCCACAGCCAGCGTGGCGTAATAATAAAACTGGAACTGCCGAGTGGGGCCGGATTAACCGCCGACTCGACGCCGTTAATGTATCAGGGGCTGGAAGTCGGACAGCTGACTAAACTGGATTTAAATCCTGGTGGCAAAGTCACTGGGGAAATGACCGTTGATCCCAGCGTCGTTACGCTGTTACGGGAAAATACCCGCATCGAATTACGTAATCCGAAATTATCCCTTAGCGATGCCAATCTCAGTGCCCTGCTGACCGGAAAAACCTTTGAGTTGGTGCCCGGCGATGGCGAGCCACGTAAAGAGTTTATTGTTGTTCCTGGCGAAAAAGCCCTGCTCCATGAGCCAGATGTTCTGACGCTGACCCTGACCGCGCCGGAAAGTTACGGTATTGATGCTGGTCAGCCGCTCATTCTTCACGGCGTGCAGATAGGCCAGGTTATTGATCGTAAACTCACCAGCAAAGGCGTCACCTTTACCGTCGCCATCGAGCCTCAGCATCGCGAACTGGTAAAAGGCGATAGCAAATTTGTCGTCAACAGTCGTGTCGACGTGAAGGTGGGGCTGGATGGCGTTGAGTTTCTCGGTGCCAGCGCCTCAGAATGGATTAACGGCGGGATTCGTATTCTGCCAGGCGATAAAGGCGAGATGAAAGCCAGCTATCCACTGTATGCCAATCTGGAAAAAGCGCTGGAGAACAGCCTTAGCGATTTACCCACCACAACCGTGAGTTTGAGTGCAGAGACGCTGCCGGATGTGCAGGCAGGATCGGTAGTGCTGTACCGTAAATTTGAAGTTGGTGAAGTTATTACCGTGCGTCCGCGAGCTAACGCGTTTGATATCGATCTGCATATTAAGCCGGAGTATCGCAACCTTCTGACCAGCAATAGCGTGTTCTGGGCAGAAGGCGGGGCGAAAGTTCAGCTGAATGGTAGTGGCCTGACCGTACAGGCATCCCCGCTCTCCAGAGCATTAAAGGGAGCCATTAGCTTCGATAACCTCAGCGGTGCCAGCGCCAGTCAGCGTAAAGGCGATAAGCGTATTCTGTATGCTTCCGAAACAGCAGCCCGTGCGGTTGGCGGGCAGATTACGCTTCACGCTTTCGATGCCGGAAAACTGGCGGTCGGGATGCCAATTCGCTATCTCGGTATTGATATCGGGCAAATCCAGACGCTGGATCTGATTACCGCGCGCAATGAAGTACAGGCAAAGGCGGTGCTCTATCCGGAATATGTCCAGACCTTTGCTCGCGGTGGTACGCGCTTCTCAGTTGTCACACCGCAAATTTCGGCAGCTGGCGTTGAGCATCTTGATACTATCCTCCAGCCGTATATCAACGTCGAACCAGGACGGGGCAACCCTCGCCGCGACTTTGAATTACAAGAGGCCACCATAACTGATTCGCGTTACCTGGATGGCTTAAGCATTATTGTTGAAGCGCCGGAAGCCGGTTCGTTAGGCATCGGTACGCCTGTGCTGTTCCGTGGTCTGGAAGTCGGTACGGTTACCGGAATGACGCTGGGGACATTGTCAGATCGCGTGATGATTGCGATGCGCATCAGTAAACGCTATCAACACCTGGTGCGTAACAATTCCGTCTTCTGGTTGGCATCGGGTTACAGTCTGGACTTTGGTCTGACGGGCGGCGTCGTGAAAACCGGCACCTTTAACCAGTTTATCCGTGGCGGCATCGCCTTCGCTACGCCTCCGGGTACGCCGCTGGCACCGAAAGCCCAGGAAGGCAAGCACTTCCTGTTGCAGGAAAGTGAACCGAAAGAGTGGCGTGAATGGGGAACAGCGCTTCCCAAATAATGCCCACTGCTCCGGCGTGCCTGCGCCGGAGCGTTTATGCTAAACTGCGCGCCTGTTTTTTTGCCAGTGGTATATGCTCGTGGCCCAACACACCGTTTATTTCCCGGACGCCTTTCTGACGCAAATGCGCGAAGCGATGCCTTCGACGCTCTCTTTTGATGATTTTCTTGCCGCCTGTCAGCGCCCGTTGCGCCGCAGCATTCGCGTTAATACGCTGAAAATCTCCGTTGCTGATTTCCTGCAATTAACCGCTCCTTATGGCTGGACGCTTACGCCAATTCCGTGGTGTGAAGAAGGTTTCTGGATTGAACGCGACGATGAAGATGCATTGCCGTTGGGTAGTACCGCCGAGCATTTAAGTGGCCTGTTTTATATTCAGGAAGCCAGTTCAATGTTGCCCGTCGCCGCCTTGTTTGCTGACGGTAATGCACCACAGCGGGTGATGGATGTCGCTGCCGCGCCCGGCTCCAAAACGACGCAAATTGCCGCGCGGATGAATAACGAAGGGGCGATCCTTGCCAATGAGTTTTCCGCCAGTCGGGTAAAAGTGTTACATGCCAATATCAGCCGCTGTGGCATCCGTAATGTTGCGCTCACGCATTTTGATGGCCGTGTATTTGGTGCGGCAGTGCCAGAAATGTTCGATGCCATTTTGCTGGACGCTCCCTGCTCCGGCGAAGGCGTGGTGCGTAAAGATCCCGATGCGCTAAAAAACTGGTCACCAGAAAGCAATCAGGAAATCGCAGCTACCCAACGGGAACTGATCGACAGCGCCTTTCATGCATTACGCCCTGGCGGTACGCTGGTTTACTCGACCTGTACCTTAAACCAGGAAGAAAATGAAGCCGTCTGCCGGTGGCTGAAAGAGACTTACCCCGATGCAGTAGAGTTTTTACCGCTTGGCGATCTCTTCCCTGATGCAAATAAGGCGCTGACCGAAGAAGGCTTTTTGCATGTTTTCCCACAAATTTACGACTGCGAAGGCTTCTTCGTTGCTCGTCTGCGTAAAACTCAGGCGATCCCCGTCTTACCCGCCCCAAAATACAAAGTGGGCAATTTCCCGTTTAGCCCGGTGAAAGATCGCGAAGCCGGTCAAATTCGTCAGGCGGCTGCAAGTGTTGGCTTAAACTGGGATGGAAACCTGCGACTCTGGCAACGCGACAAAGAACTGTGGTTGTTCCCGGTAGGCATTGAAGCCCTGATCGGTAAAGTCCGATTTTCTCGCCTGGGGATTAAACTTGCCGAAACGCATAACAAAGGTTATCGCTGGCAGCATGAAGCCGTTATTGCCCTTGCCTCACCCGACAATGTGAACGCTTTTGAACTAACGGCGCAGGAAGCGGAGGAGTGGTATCGCGGGCGCGATGTTTACCCGCAAGCCGCGCCAGTAGCGGATGATGTATTGGTTACTTTCCAGCATCAGCCGATTGGTTTAGCCAAACGAATTGGTTCGCGACTGAAAAACAGCTACCCGCGTGAACTGGTGCGCGATGGGAAACTTTTTACCGGTAACGCCTGACAGCGCACAAAAAAAGCGCACTTTTTGACTGGCACATTCGGCTGCCTCAACTAGGCTGAAAATGGTGCGATCGGACTGGTCGTACCACAATCGGCAGCTAAATGGAGAGCACGAAGATGAAAACCAGTGTGCGCATAGGCGCTTTTGAAATCGACGACGGCGAATTACACGGCGAATCGCCGGGTGATCGAACGTTAACCATTCCTTGTAAATCAGACCCCGATTTATGTATGCAACTGGATGCCTGGGATGCTGAAACCAGTATTCCTGCCCTGCTAAATGGCGAACACTCTGTCCTTTACCGTACCCGTTACGATCAACAATCTGATGCCTGGATTATGCGTCTTGCCTAATCCAAAAAGAACCCGTCGGCATGGCGGGTTATTTGTCCTGGTTATTCCCCCGTTGTAAAATCTCTCCTAAACTTAACGGTACGGCACCACACTTCGGGGATGAAATGTTCGCGCTGGTACTTTTTGTTTGCTACCTGGATGGCGGTTGTGAAGATATTGTTGTGGATGTCTACAACACGGAACAGCAGTGTCTTTATTCTATGAGCGATCAACGGATCCGCCATGGCGGTTGTTTTCCGATTGAGGATTTTATAGATGGTTTCTGGCGACCTGCACAGGAGTACGGTGATTTTTAATTATTGCAATTGCACAAGAGTCAGTTCGCCCCCAAAGACAGCACCTGTATCAATATAATGCAGGTTGCCAATATCCACGCGATGGCGCAACGGTGTATGACCAAACCAGAAATGATCAGCACCTGTAATTCCCTGCCCTTTTTGGCGTTCACTTAATCGCGAGCGGCTCCACAAGACCTGATGCAAATCGACGTCCTTTTGCCATTCATAAACATCATCCGGATAATCGGCATGAGCAATAACATGCTTGCCGGTGCGACTGTGTACTTCAAGAATAAAGGGCAAATGCTGACATTTTTCCAGCGCCGTTTTCGCTTGTTTCTGTTGATTATCTGCCAGCGCAATAAACCAGTCGCCGCCATTCATCAACCATAAAGACATCTGCTGGGATGCCAGCGCATCCACCGCCATCTGTTCATGATTGCCTCTTACCACACGAACCCAATGTTGTTCCAGTAACTGCAGGCAACGTAAACTTTGCGGCCCACGATCGATAACGTCTCCCACTGAGATAAGTAAATCTCGCCACGGATCAAAACCACAATGCCATAATTTGCGGCGCAACTGCTCAAGACAACCGTGTATATCGCCTGAAAGCCAGATATGTCGCCATTGATGACCCGCAATTCTCTGATAAACGGGCGCAGGCTGTTTCATCAATATTTTCCTCCCGCGCTAAAGATCACATAATCTTAACAAGAATGTTAAAAAACGCTGGACTCAGACAGTAGAGTGTGTGTTATGGTTGACTATAAAGTCAGCGAAGGGAATGCTTCTGGCTTTTAACAGATAAAAAGAGACCGAACACGATTCCTGTATTCGGTCCAGGGAAATGGCTCTTGGGAGAGAGCCGTGCGCTAAAAGTTGGCATTAATGCAGGCTTAGTTGCCTTGCCCTTTAAGAATAGATGACGACGCCAGGTTTTCCAGTTTGCGTGCAAAATGGTCAATAAAAAGCGCGGTGGTCATCAGCTTAAATGTTAAAAACCGCCCGTTCTGGTGAAAGAACTGAGGCGGTTTTTTTATTGGAAATCAAAAGGCTATTTTAGGTAATTAACAGAGTTTTTCAGCTCGTTCTATAAACGGTGCCAGACTCATTTTTTCGCCGCGATTGTTAGGATCATCAATCTGAATCACCGAAATGGGCTGGGCTTTAGTCTTCCCACTGGTAACTTCCTTTTGTGCGATATCGTTTAAAGGATACTGCACGAGGGTACTTGGGTTGATGACATACAAAGCATTACCCGGTCGGCAAGTCAGCATCACCTCTTCGCGATTAAACGCCCATTTGTCTTTACCCACTTCAAAACGGCTGACGGTAATCACCTGCGGTGCCGCCAGCGCCGCTGCAGAACTGGTGAGTAACAGAAACGCCAGAATACTTTTTTTCATCATTTTCGTAATCCATCAAAAAGGTTCGAGAGTCGCAAGCAGGCTGATGATCACCAGCACTACCGCACCTATCGCCCATTCGAGTTTAGTCATCCACACAAACCAGGGTGCCGCACGATCTTCATCCTGCCTCATGCGCGGTACAAGAACATAACGATTAGCCAGCGCAATGACCACCATAATCATCACCAGGATGGCTTTGAGCAATAAGAGTTGGCCCCAGTAAGTCGTAAGCGTGGGGGGAAATCCGGTAATCAACAATGCATTAAGCACGCCGCTTGCCAGTACGCCGATCACCGCAAAATGCCCGCACCAGGAAAAACGCATCAGCGCCTGAATGGCCTGGTGTCGCCAACGGCCTTTGATGAGTTGCATACACCAGAGCACCGGCAGTAATCCCCCAAACCACGCCGCCGCACAAATCAGGTGAATCGCGTGATTAGTCTGATGGATTTTCGCCGTTACCCCTTCATTCAGCGTCGCATGGCCGACTCCCGCCAGCAGAATAAATTGCGCGGTAGTGAGCATAAACAGCAAACGTGGCATATTCCGCGGTTGCATAAGGGCGACGATCAACGTTACGAGGGCGAGAACAATTTGCCATAACCAGACGCCACCAAACTGCGTTTGCAAAACAGCCTGCCAAATGTTTGGCGAAAATACATCTGTCCATCCCGTTCCCATCAACCCGCCCTGAACGGCGAGCATTGCCGTGGCACTGATCAAACTCCAGACGGCAGCGTGTTGTTGTAAACGCAGAAAACGCTTCGTCAGCAAGCGACGAATCGTTAAGGGAGCCAGCCAGGCACCGTACATTGCGAAGCCAAAGACCAGCATCAGCGAGGTGAAATGGATAAATCGCAGAGCGATCCAAGTAAACGCCAGCATGATTTATTTCACGCTAAAGGTGTAGTGTCCTTTCGTTTTATGCCCGTCCACCGAAACAACATGCCAGTCAACGGTGTAGGTTCCGGGTTTCAGCGAATCGGCCAGTGGAACAATCAGTTGCTTTTGGTCCTGCTCATTCCGCTTCGCCGGTAATGTTTTAATATTTTCGTTTTTTGGCCCCGTGATTTTTGCACCACTGAATCCTGTTTCAACGCCTTCCGAGAAGTTTAAAGTAATTGCCTGCGGGGCAGCTGTCAGTTGCGCGTTTGCCGCAGGATATTGATGCGTTAAATGCGCATGTGCCCAGACGGAAGGTGTCACCAACGAAGTGGTCAGGATTGCCAGCGCGTAGCGAAGGGAGCGTGCAGTTGAAGCCATATTATCTATTCCTTTTTGTAATAACTTTTTTACAGAGCATAACCTTGTCTAATGTCTGAGTCGAGGATCATCAATTCCGGCTTGCCATCCAGGCTCACTCTTAGTAACTTTTGCCCGCGAATGATGAGGAGATTAAGAATGCTGAAGAATCTGGCTAAACTGGATCAAACAGAAATGGATAAAGTGAATGTCGATTTGGCGGCGGCCGGGGTGGCATTTAAAGAACGCTACAATATGCCGGTGATCGCTGAAGCGGTTGAACGTGAACAGCCTGAACATTTGCGCAGCTGGTTTCGCGAGCGGCTTATCGCCCACCGTTTGGCTTCGGTCAATCTGTCACGTTTACCTTACGAGCCCAAACTTAAATAAAACTTATACAGAGTTACACTTTCTTACATAACGCCTGCTAAATTATGAGTATTTTCTAAACCGCACCCATAATTTGCAGTCATTTTGAAAAGGAAGTCATTATGTCGTTCTGGAAAGTTGCAGCAGCGCAATATGAGCCTCGTAAAACCTCACTGACCGAACAGGTAGCTCATCATCTGGAGTTTGTGAGGGCCGCCGCCAGGCAACAATGTCAGCTGTTAGTTTTTCCATCGCTTTCTTTACTGGGGTGTGATTATTCGCGACGTGCCCTTCCTGCCCCACCCGATCTCTCGCTGTTAGACCCGCTTTGTTATGCTGCAACGACCTGGCGAATGACCATCATTGCCGGCCTTCCCGTTGAATATAACGATCGCTTTATTCGTGGAATTGCGGTGTTCGCACCGTGGCGAAAAACACCAGGGATCTACCATCAGAGTCATGGTGCATGTCTGGGCCGTCGTTCCAGAACCATCACGGTGGTCGATGAACAACCGGAAGGTATGGATATGGATCCGACCTGTTCACTGTTTACGACAGGGCAATGTCTGGGGGAACCCGACCTACTGGCATCTACCCGCCGCTTACAATTTTTTTCACATCAGTACTCAATTGCCGTGCTGATGGCAAATGCCCGTGGTAACAGTGCACTATGGGATGAACATGGTCGTCTCATCGTTCGCGCCGATCGTGGTTCATTATTGTTAGTCGGTCAGCGTTCATCACAGGGTTGGCAAGGCGATATCATTCCATTACGCTAGGCTTTTTCGGCCTGGAGCATGCCATGTTGCGCATTATCGATACAGAAACCTGCGGTTTGCAGGGAGGGATCGTTGAGATTGCCTCTGTTGATGTCATTGACGGAAAAATCGTCAACCCCATGAGCCACCTGGTGCGCCCCGATCGTCCTATTAGTCCACAGGCGATGGCGATTCATCGCATCACCGAAGCCATGGTCGCCGATAAACCGTGGATTGAAGATGTGATCCCGCACTATTACGGTAGTGAATGGTATGTCGCGCACAACGCCAGCTTTGACCGCCGCGTACTGCCTGAGATGCCCGGTGAGTGGATTTGCACTATGAAACTGGCCCGTCGTTTGTGGCCAGGGATCAAGTACAGCAATATGGCGTTATATAAAACACGGAAGCTCAATGTACAGACGCCGCCGGGCCTGCATCATCACCGCGCGTTGTATGACTGTTATATCACCGCTGCGTTGCTTATCGATATTATGAACACCTCCGGCTGGACGGCAGAACAGATGGCCGATATCACCGGACGTCCGTCGTTGATGACGACCTTCACCTTTGGCAAATACCGTGGCAAAGCGGTTTCCGACGTTGCCGAACGCGATCCGGGCTATCTGCGCTGGTTGTTTAATAACCTGGACAGCATGAGCCCGGAGCTGCGTTTAACACTGAAACATTATCTGGAAAATACTTAATCCTCAGGCGTAGCGGGTAATGTTCCCTGCGCCAGCGCGACCAGAAAAGCATATTCCATCGCTACGCCTTCGTACGATTTAAAGCGGCCAGATTTACCGCCATGGCCTGAGTCCATGTCGGTACAGAGCAATAAAAGATGGTTATCGGTTTTCAGCTCGCGCAATTTAGCGACCCATTTTGCCGGTTCCCAATATTGCACCTGAGAATCGTGTAAACCGGTCGTTACCAGTAAATGCGGATAAGCCTGTGCGGTGACGTTGTCATATGGGCTGTAGCTTTTCATGTACTCGTAATATTGCGGATCCTGCGGATTCCCCCACTCTTCAAACTCACCAGTGGTAAGAGGAATTGATTCATCAAGCATTGTTGTTACAACATCAACAAACGGTACCTGGGCGATAACGCCGTGGAATAATTCCGGGCGTTGATTAATTGCAACGCCCATCAACATGCCCCCCGCACTTCCGCCCATCGCATAACAGAGCGAAGGAGAGCCATAGCCCAGTTTTAACAATGCATCGCAGGCATCAAGATAATCATTAAACGTATTTTTCTTCTTCAGAAATTTACCGTCTTCGTACCATTGTTGCCCCAGCTCACCACCGCCGCGAACATGGACAATGGCATAGACAAATCCACGATCCAACAAACTCAAGCGACTAAAACTGAAATCGGCATCAATACTTGCGCCGTAAGAACCGTAGCCATACACCAGCAGCGGGTTGTGTCCTTTGCGAAAATGTTTGCGATGATAGACCAGCGAAACCGGAACTTCGACGCCATCACGGGCGACTATCCACAGGTGTTCACTGCGGTAATTCGCCGCATCAAAACCAGGAACTTCCGTTTGTTTTAATACACGACGCTCACCGGTATCCATATCCAGTTCAAACAAAGTATCTGGTGTGGTCATGGAAGAATAACCATAACGCAATCGCGCGGTTTCAGGTTCTGGATTGTAGGCAATCCAGGTCACATAGGCCGGATCATCAAAGGCAATGCCAATGACTTCCCGGGTCTTGCGGTTAATTTGGCGCAAACTGGTTAACCCGCGCTGACGCTCTTCAACCACCAGCCAGTCGGTAAACAGCGTAAACCCTTCCAGCATAATGTTATCGCGTGGCGGAATTAACTCTTCCCACTGTTGCTCATCACGCATACGGGTACGGTATAAGCCAAAGTTTTTGCCGTAGCGGTTGGAACGCAGATAAAACCGATGCTGGTAGTGATCAAGGCTGTATTCGTGATCTTTGCGGCGCGGCAGAAAAACAAACGGCTCGGCATCGGCCATTTCCGCGTCCAGCAGGCGAACTTCACTGGTGGTGGCACTGGCCAGATGAATGACTACATAGTGCTTCGAGGTCGTTTTATGCAGGCTGACGTAATAGGTTTCGTCTTTTTCTTCGTAGATCAGTTTATCCTGCGATGCTGGCGTACCGATGGCGTGACGCCAGACCTGATAAGGCAGCAGCGTCACTGGATGTTTGCGAACATAGTAGAACGTCCAGGAGTCATTTGCCCAGACAAAGCTGGGTTCAACGTTATCCAGCAGTTCCGGATACCAGTTACCTGTTTCCAGATTACGAAAACGAATGCCGTACTGGCGTCGGGAAAGAAAATCTTCTGCCAGCGCCATAATGGTGTTATCGGGCGTAATCGCCATTCCGCCCATCGAATAAAACTCACTATGAGCTGCGCGCTTATTGGCATCGAGCAATGTTTCCCACTCATCCCACTCTTCACTGAATGCCGATTGACGCTGGTAGATAGCATATTCACAGCCTGGTTCATAAATATGCCGATAGCGGTAGCCATTTTTTATGTAGGGAGCAGAAACTTCTCTTTGCGGAATGCGATCTATGATTTCCTTTAAGATGCGATCCTGCAAGGCTTGTTGCGAGGCCATCACCCGATGACCGTAACTATTTTCTTGTTGCAGGTAGTCCAGGACTTCCGGCTGAGAACGCGTATCGTCCCGCAGCCAGTAGTAATTATCGATGCGCGTATCACCATGAAGCGTCATGGCGTGGGGAATGCGGGCGGCTTTTGGTAGCATGTTATTGTTCTTTCTGGTTGAAACATCTTATAAGGGTGGCAAAACTCACCGGAGATGCAAGCGAAACAGGGTAGTCATTGCTTAGCGAAAAACGCCGTAAACCCTCGCCCAATGCGGGCGGGGATATAAGGCGAAAAGCCCGCAGGGCTTTAAAGATCAATCAGGTGTTGACTGACTCTGAACGTAGGCTCTGAGCGTTTCAATCGTTGCCTCTCCGGTGCTACAGACAAAGTACGATCTCGACCACAAAAGCCCCGTTTTACTCTGCATACGTAAATGCGCGTTCTGCTGGCGTAGCAAACGTGATGATACCGATTTTAAATTATTGACCATCACACTGACCGCCAGTTTTGGCGGGTAGGCAACCAGCAGGTGTACATGGTCTGGCTCCCCGTCCATCTCAATAATTTCGCATTCAAGCTTTGCCGCAGCGGAGCCAAAAGCCTCATGCAACTGAGCGATCATCTGACTGTCGAATAGTTTGCGTCGATACTTTGTCGTAAAAATAAGGTGCACAACCAGCTTACTGACACTGTGTCGTTTGCGGAGAAATCCCGCCAGTAAATCATCATGATTACTCAATTGATATATTTACCTAAAGTGTTAAAATAAAAGCATTATATCAATGAGCGCTGATTATGTTAAGAGCAACAAAAGTACGCATCTACCCGACACCAGAACAGGCTGAATTTATCAACGCCCAGTTCGGTGCAGTGCGTTTTGCGTACAACAAAGCTCTGCATATCAAGAAACATTCTTACCAGCGGCACCGCGTAAATTTAAACCCGCGTAAAGACCTCAAACCACTGCTTGCAGTGGCGAAGAAATCCCGCCGGTATGGATGGCTTAAAGAATATGATTTTATTGCGTTGCAGCAGGCGGTAATTAACCTCGACGTGGCTTTTTCTAACTTTTTCAATCCGAAACTGAAAGCAGGTAAACCTACCTTTAAAAGTAAACACGGCAGACAATCGAGCTATCATTGTGTTGGCATAAAAGTCCTTGATGGTGCGATAAAAATACCGAAAATCTTGCCGATTGAAGCGCGTTTACATCGTGAAATTACGGGAATGCTGAAAAGTATCACGTTGAGCCGCAGCGCAACCGGGAAATACTACGCGTCGTTACTTTGTGACGACGGGATGGAAGCGCCGGCAAAGCCTGCACTGATATCAAATGTGA
>OHMP01000676.1_pt1 | contig 16521 bp, 7 predicted proteins | sample 1569341 | NCBI WGS metagenome assembly OHMP01 (sample SAMEA3879584, study PRJEB24766) | human gut metagenome | biome: human-associated habitat; feature: feces | place: USA | collected 1985/1987 | reverse complement strand
GATGCAGCCAGTGGGGCAGGCCATGACCTCTACAAAGTCAAAGTGCTCTTCTCCGCTTTCGATCAGCTGGATCAGCTTCTCTGCGTTGCCCAGTCCGCTGACCACGGCCGTGTGGACGGCCTTGCCGCCGATCTCAATGGTGAATTTCTTGATCCCCTCCAGGCCGCGGACGCCGGAGTAACGGATCTCCTGGAGCGCCGGATTGGTGCGCTCTGCCAGACGGCGGAGGGCTGCTTCTGTGACGCCGCCGCTGGTGCCGAAGATCACGCCGCCGCCGGAGCGGATGGAGAACGGGGTGTCGGGGGCCGTTGGCTCCAGATCTGCAAACTGGATCCCCAGTTCCCGGATCATGGAGGCCAGCTCCTTGGTGGTGAGGACGGCGTCGATGTCCGGCTTCCCGTTCCGGATGAATTCCTCCCGCTCGGCTTCCATCTTCTTTGCCGTACACGGCATGATGGCCACGTTGAAGGTCTCCAGGCCGCATTCCTCGTCGGAGGGCTTATAATATTCCTTTAAGACTGCGCCGAACATCTCCATGGGAGATTTGCTGGTGGAGATGTAGGGCAGCAGCTGGGGATGCTTGTTTTCCACATATCTGACCCAGGCTGGGCAGCAGGAGGTGAATAGCGGATACCTGCACTCCTCATTCCGGCTTAAGATCTCCGCCAGCTCATTGGTCTCCTCGATGATGGTCATGTCGGCGCTGACGCTGGTATCAAAGCAAAGGTCAAAGCCGATCATATGGAGGGCTGTGTAGATCTTATAAATGCTGTTTTCACCGGGAGCCATGCCGAACTCTTCACCGAGGGCCACCCGGACGGCTGGAGCCACCTGGGCGATGACCCGTTTGGTGGGATCGAACAGGGCGTTCCAGACCTTTCCCTTGGACTTTTTGATGGTGATGGCGCCTGTGGGACAGACAGCTGCACACTGGCCGCAGTTGACGCATTCCGTTTCCGAAAGCTTCCGGTTAAAGGCCGGGGATACGATCATATTGGAGCCCCGGTTGACGAAGTCGATGGCTCCCACATGCTGGATCTCGTTGCACATGCGGACGCAGTCGCCGCAGAGGATGCATTTGTTCATATCCCGGACAATGGCGGGAGAGGAGTCGTCGATCTCGTAATTGGGCCGGTTGTTCTTAAAGCGGATATCGTAAAGGCCGAACCGGCGGGCCAGGGCCTGGAGCTGGCATTTCTGGTTCTTTTCACAGATGGTGCAGTCCCGGCAGTGGGAGGCCAGCAGAAGCTCCAGGATCATTTTCCTGTGGTGGTGCAGCTTGGGCGTATTGGTGCGGATCACCATTTTATCCTTGGGCGGTGTGGAGCAGGAGGCGATGATATTTCCCTTGTCGTCCTCCACCACGCACATACGGCAGGCGCCGTAAATGGAAAGATCCGTATAGTAGCAGAAGGTGGGGATGTGGATCCCGACGTTCCGGATCACCTGAAGGATATTTTTTTCGTCTGTGAACTCTGCGCGGAGTCCGTCTACGATCATATATTTAGCCATGTGTCTCCCCTCCTTATACTTCTTTTACTGCGCCGAAGCTGCAGCCGTCCAGGCATGCGCGGCACTTGATGCACTTATGGGTGTCGATGACATGGGGCTGCTTCACAGAACCGGAAATAGCTCCCACCGGACACAGTCTGGCGCACTTGGTGCAGCCGCGGCAGAGCTCCGGATCGATCTGCAGGGTCACCAGGGCCTTGCACTGGCCGGCCGGACACTTTTTGTCCACCACATGGGCCAGGTATTCGTCGCGGAAGTATTTCAGGGTGCTGCTGACAGGAGACGGAGCCGATTTTCCCAGGCCGCAGAGGGCTGTCTCGGAGATGGTGGAGGAAAGCTCCTCCAGTAGCTTAATGTGCTCCAGGGTGCCGCGTCCCTCGGTGATATCTGTCAGGATCTCCAGCATCCGTTTGGTACCCTCCCGGCAGGGAACGCATTTGCCGCAGGATTCATTCTGGGTGAAGTTCATGAAGAACCGGGCCACCTCTACCATACAGCTCTTGTCGTTCATTACCACCAGGCCGCCGGAGCCGATCATGGCTCCCACCTTTTTTAAGGAGTCGAAGTCCAGGTGCATATCCAGATGGTCCTCGGTGGCGCTGAGGCAGAGACAGCCTCCGGAGGGGCCGCCGATCTGTACAGCCTTGAATTCACCGTCCTTGACGCCGCCGCCGATGTCGAAGATGACCTTCCGGAGAGGCGTACCCATGGGAACCTCGATGAGTCCGGTATTGTTGACGTTTCCGGTAAGGGCGAAGGCCTTGGTGCCGTGGTTGTTTTCCGGGCCAATGGTCTTATACCAGGCGGCTCCCTTCTGGATGATGGGGGCCACGTTGCAGTAGGTCTCCACATTATTTAAGACCGTGGGACTGTCAAACAGGCCGTGCTCCACGGTACGGGGCGGTTTTACTCTGGGCATGCCGCGGTTTCCTTCGATGGATGCGGTGAGAGCGCTTCCCTCTCCGCATACGAAGGCTCCTGCGCCCTGGCTGATATGGATATCGAAATCAAAGCCGGAATCCAGGATGTTTTTACCCAGAAGGCCGCGCTGTCTGGCCTGGTCGATGGCCATGGACAGACGTTCCACGGCCAGTGGGTATTCCGCCCGGACATAAATATACCCCTGGTGGGCCTGGGTGGCGATGCCGGCGATGATCATGCCCTCCAGGACACGGTGGGGATCGCCTTCCATCATAGAGCGGTCCATGAACGCGCCCGGATCGCCCTCATCTCCGTTGCAGACCACATATTTATCGGGACCGGGCTGACGCAGCACCTGCTCCCATTTTTTTCCTGTGGGGAAGCCGCCGCCGCCGCGTCCCCGGAGACCGGCCTCGGAGATCTCCTTTACGATCCCTTCCGGCGTCATGTCGAACAGGGCCTTTGCCACAGCGCTGTAACCGCCCATGGCGATGTATTCCCGGATGGATTCGGCATTGATGTGGCCGCAGTGCTCTAAGGCCACCCGGGTCTGCTGCTTATAAAAGGGGATATCGTCCTGCCTCTGGTAGGGGGTGCCGTCCTTATCCCGGTACACCAGACGGTCCACCACCTGGTCTCCCAGGATGCTCTGCTCGATGATATCCTCACAGTCCTCCACCTTTACCTTAATATAAAGCCATCCCATGGGCTCGATCCGCAGAAGGGGGCCCATTTCGCAGAAACCGTGGCAGCCGCTTTTTTTCAGGCCGATGCTGTGGTCGTGGGGCTCATCCTCCAGCTGCACGGTACAGGCAATGTCCCTTTCTTCCATTAATTCCTTCAGACGGTCGTAGATCTTTAAAGAGCCTCCGGCCACACAGCCGGTGCCGCCGCAGATCAGGATCTGCTTATCCTGGGTGGCCAGGCACTGGATGAAGTGTTCCCGCTTCTGTTCAAGCTCGGCTCTTGTATTGATTCTTTTTATCTCACTCATGCGTCCAGGCCCTCCTTCCTGCGAATCTCACGGATCATTTCTCTGGCTTTTTCCGGCGTCATGGCCGGATATACATGATCATTGACGGTACAGACGGGAGCCAGGCCGCAGGCTCCCAGACAGGATACAGTCTCCACGGTGAACAGCATGTCGTCGGTGGTGGGCTTCTTTTCGGTGACGTTAAGCTGCTTGCGGATCTCCTCCAGGATGGGAACAGATTTCCGCACATGGCAGGCAGTCCCGTCGCAGACCTTTATTACATATTTTCCCTTTGGCTCAAGGGAGAAGTTTTCGTAGAAGGTGGCAACACCATAGATCTTGGCGTCGCTGATGCCCAGCTTTCTGGCAGTGTAGCAGAGGGCGGATTCCGGAAGGTAGTGGTATTCCTTCTGGATATCCTGCATGATGGCGATGACCTGGGATGGATCGCACTGGTGCTTTTCAAGGATCGCATCCAGCGTTTCAAGGTGAATCTGGCTCAAGATCGTTTCTCCTTTCTTCTGTCAGCCCCGGATGGGAATGAATGTTATTTGTAAATTCTACCATAAACCCGATAATATATTCAATAAAACTATACATAATAAACAAAAGTATTTGGGCCGATAAAGTAATAAAATTAAGTCTTTGAAAATGTTGGGAAATTTCCTTGACATGTTGACACGGGCATGATAATATGAAATGTGCACTATTGTGGTATCTTGCGCGTAAGGGTACCATTATGCCCAAAAATAGAGTTGATATAGAAAGAAAACAGGGGTGAAACGTCAATGGAGAAAAGCAGAATACGTCCGGTGCCGGCCGGTAAAAGCGTAAGGATGAGCTACTCGAGACAGAAGGAAGTTCTTGAGATGCCGAACCTGATCGAAATCCAGAAAGATTCCTATCAGTGGTTCCTGGATGAGGGCCTGAAAGAGGTCTTCGAGGATATCTCTCCCATCGCGGACTTTGCTGGTCATCTGAGTCTGGAGTTTGTGGACTTCACACTTTGCAAAGATGATATCAAGTACACGATCGAAGAGTGCAAAGAGCGGGATGCCACTTACGCAGCGCCTTTAAAAGTAAAGGTGAGACTCTGCAACAAAGATAAAGATGAAATCAATGAACACGAGATCTTCATGGGTGATCTTCCATTAATGACCGATACAGGTTCCTTCGTCATCAACGGAGCAGAGCGTGTTATCGTCAGCCAGCTGGTACGTTCCCCCGGAATCTATTATGGGATCGATCATGATAAGATCGGAAAGGAATTATATTCCTGTACCGTGATCCCCAACCGCGGCGCATGGCTGGAGTACGAAACAGACTCCAACGACGTGTTCTATGTCCGCGTAGACCGTACAAGAAAGGTCCCGGTGACAGTCCTGATCCGTGCCCTGGGTTACGGCACCAATGCAGAGATCACCGAGTTATTCGGAGAAGAGCCCAAGCTGTTAGCCAGCTTTGGAAAGGATACCTCCGATAACTATCAGGACGGCCTTCTTGAATTATATAAAAAGATCCGTCCCGGCGAGCCGCTTTCCGTGGACAGCGCTGAGAGCCTGCTGAACAGCATGTTCTTCGACCCCAGAAGATATGATCTGGCAAAGGTCGGCAGATATAAATTTAATAAGAAGCTTCACTTTAAGAACCGTATCACGGGTCAGATCCTGGCAGAGGATGTGGTGGATACCACAACCGGCGAAATCCTTGCCGAGGCTGGAAAGACCGTGACCATGGAGCAGGCAGAAGCCATCCAGAATGCGGCTGTTCCCTATGTATGGGTACAGACCGAGGAGAGGAACGTGAAGGTCCTTTCCAATATGATGGTGGATCTGGCTGCCTATGTGGGCTTTGATCCGGAAGAAGCCGGCGTTACGGAGTTAGTATTCTACCCGGTGCTGGCCGATATCCTGGAAAAAGCCGGCGATATGGGAGAGGATGAGTTAAAGGCAGAGATCCGCCGCCACATCCACGACCTGATCCCCAAGCACATCACAAAGGAAGACATCATTGCTTCCATTAACTATAATATGCATCTGGAGTTCGGCGTTGGTACGAAGGACGATATCGACCACCTTGGAAACCGTAGGATCCGTGCTGTGGGCGAGCTCTTACAGAACCAGTACCGCATCGGCCTTTCCAGAATGGAGCGTGTGGTAAGAGAGCGTATGACCACACAGGATATGGAGGGGATAACTCCCCAGTCTCTGATCAACATCAAGCCGGTGACGGCTGCGGTGAAGGAGTTCTTCGGAAGCTCCCAGCTGTCCCAGTTCATGGACCAGAACAACCCGCTGTCTGAGCTGACCCACAAGAGACGTCTTTCTGCATTGGGCCCCGGCGGTCTGTCCAGAGAGCGTGCCGGATTCGAGGTCCGCGACGTACATTACACCCACTACGGACGTATGTGTCCCATCGAGACCCCTGAGGGTCCCAACATCGGTCTGATCAACTCCCTGGCCTGCTACGCCAGAGTGAACCAGTACGGCTTTGTGGAGGCTCCGTACCGGGTACTGGATAAATCCGATCCGGCCAACCCTGTGGTAACCGACGATGTGGTGTATCTGACCGCAGACGAAGAGGATAACTATGTGGTTGCCCAGGCCAACGAGCCCTTAGACGAGGAAGGCCACTTTGTCCACAACAATATTTCCGGACGTTTCCGTGAGGAGACATCCTCCTTCCAGAAGCGCTCCATCGACTTAATGGACGTATCCCCGAAGATGGTATTCTCCGTGGCTACATCCATGATCCCGTTCCTGGAGAACGACGACGCAAACCGTGCGTTAATGGGCTCCAACATGCAGCGTCAGGCTGTGCCGCTGCTTTCCACCGAGGCTCCGGTGGTGGGAACTGGTATCGAGGCCAAGGCGGCTGTTGACTCCGGCGTCTGCGTCGTTGCAAAGAATGCCGGCGTGGTCGAGCGTTCCGCCTCCAACGAGATCATCATCAAGAGAGATTCTGACGGTATGAAGGATGTGTACCGTCTGACCAAATTTGCAAGAAGCAACCAGTCCAACTGCTACAACCAGAAGCCCATCGTTTACAAGGGAGACCATGTGGAAAAGGGTGAGGTGATCGCAGACGGCCCGTCCACAAAGAACGGTGAGATCGCCCTTGGAAAGAACCCGCTGATCGGTTTTATGACCTGGGAAGGCTACAACTACGAGGACGCCGTCCTGATCAATGAAAAGATTGTGCGCGACGATGTGTTCACTTCTATTCATATTGAGGAGTATGAAACGGAAGCGCGCGATACGAAGCTTGGGCCGGAGGAGATCACCCGCGATATTCCGAACGTCGGCGAGGATGCACTGAAGGATCTCGATGAATTCGGTGTGATTCGTGTAGGCGCTGAGGTGCACTCTGGCGATATCCTTGTTGGTAAGGTTACGCCGAAAGGCGAAACTGAGCTGACTGCAGAAGAACGTTTGCTGAGAGCCATCTTTGGTGAAAAAGCCCGCGAAGTTCGTGATAGCTCGCTGCGTGTGCCACATGGCGAAGCTGGTAAAATTGTCAGCGTTAAAGTATTTACCCGTGAAAACGGCGATGAGCTGCCGCCTGGTGTAAATGAACAAGTTCGTGTGCATATCGCGCAAAAACGTAAGATTTCTGAAGGCGATAAGATGGCAGGCCGCCATGGTAATAAGGGTGTAGTTTCCCGCATCATGCCGCGTGAAGATATGCCGTTTCTGCCAAGCGGAGAGCCGGTTCAAATCGTATTGAATCCTTTGGGCGTACCTTCCCGTATGAATATCGGACAGATTTTGGAAACTCATTTAGGCTGGGCTGCACGCGCTCTAGGCATGCAGATTGAAGCCGGTGCTGAAGGTTTGGCTGATCGTTTTGAGAAAGCCGGTTATGATGTTGAAAAATATGGAATGCCTGAAACTGTAGAAATCGATAAGTTCGGTGAAGAAAGCATCAAAGCAATGAAGATGTCCGTACCTGTTTTTGACGGTGCTCATGAAGAAGATATGAATGCTACTCTTGATTTGGCTGGAGTAGATCCGAGTGGTAAAACAAGGTTGTATGACGGTCGTACAGGTGAACCTTTTGATAACAAGGTTACAGTTGGCTGCGTATATATGCTGAAGTTGCATCACTTGGTTGACGACAAGATACATGCCCGTTCTACCGGTCCGTACTCTTTGGTTACCCAACAGCCTCTTGGTGGTAAAGCTCAGTTTGGCGGGCAACGTTTTGGTGAGATGGAGGTTTGGGCCCTGGAAGCTTATGGTGCCGCTTATACTCTGCAGGAAATTCTCACAGTCAAATCTGACGATGTTGTGGGCCGTGTAAAAACTTATGAAGCTATTGTTAAGGGTGAGAACGTTCCTGAACCTGGTGTGCCAGAATCCTTTAAAGTTCTTATCAAAGAGCTGCAAAGTATCGGTCTCGATATTAAGGTGCTCAATGAAGACGAAGAAGAGATTTCCATGCGCGACAGTGATGATGATGTCACTGAAACTGCACGTGACCTCGATTTGAACATCGACGGCGAGATTCCGGCTGTTGCTGCTGTTGAAACAGATGAATATACTGTTGATGAAAATAGCGTTGAAGATGCGGAATTTGATTTAGTTGCAGATATTGGCAACTTTAACATGGAAGCTAAAGATGAGTTGGACGGAGATGTAAATAACTCCGACGATATTGAATAGAAGGGAGCGATCGATTCTTGTTGGATGTAAATAATTTTGAGTCTATGCGTATCGGTCTGGCTTCACCGGAACAAATCAGAACTTGGTCCTATGGCGAAGTAAAGAAACCGGAAACTATTAACTACAGAACTTTGAAACCGGAACGCGACGGTTTGTTCTGCGAAAGAATATTTGGACCTACCAAAGACTGGGAATGCCATTGCGGTAAATACAAAAGAATTCGTTATAAAGGTATCGTCTGCGATAAGTGCGGCGTTGAAGTTACCCGCTCCAAAGTTCGTCGTGACCGTATGGGTCATATCGAACTGGCTGCACCTGTTTCTCATATCTGGTACTTTAAGGGTATCCCGAGCCGGATGGGATTGATTCTTGATATTTCGCCCAGGTCGCTGGAAAAAGTACTGTATTTTGCTAATTACATCGTACTTGATGCCGGTGATACTCCTTTGGTAAAAAAACAGTTATTGAGCGAAGGCGAATATATCGAAGCCCGCGACAAATATGGCAGCGGTTTTAAAGTTGGTATGGGCGCTACTGCTATCAAAGCACTGCTGGAAGAGATCGATTTATCTGCATTAACTGCGGAACTGCGTGCTGAATTGAAAGAGGTAAGCGGACAAAGAAAAATTCGTGCCGTACGCCGTTTAGAAGTCTGTGAAGCTTTCCTTAAATCAGGCAATCGCCCTGAATGGATGATTTTGGATGTTGTTCCTGTAATTCCTCCGGAACTGCGTCCGATGGTACAATTAGACGGCGGACGTTTTGCGACTTCTGACCTTAATGATTTGTATCGTCGTGTCATCAACCGTAATAATCGGTTAAAAAGATTGCTTGAACTCAATGCTCCTGATATCATCGTACGTAATGAAAAACGTATGCTTCAGGAAGCTGTTGATGCTTTGATTGACAACGGACGCCGTGGCCGTCCAGTAACAGGTCCTGGTAATCGTCCTTTAAAATCTCTTTCTGATATGCTGAAAGGTAAACAAGGTCGTTTCCGTCAGAACCTGTTAGGTAAACGTGTTGACTATTCCGGTCGTTCTGTTATTGTAGTAGGGCCTGAATTGAAAATGCATCAATGTGGTCTGCCTAAAGAAATGGCGCTGGAATTGTTTAAGCCTTTTGTCATGAAACGCTTGGTTAACAGCGGTCAGGCTACTAATATCAAAAGTGCAAAACGCATGGTAGAACGTGCTACTACTGCTGTTTGGGATGTTTTGGAAGATGTAATCAAAGAACATCCTGTGCTTTTGAACCGTGCACCGACTTTGCATAGGCTTGGTATCCAGGCTTTTGAGCCGATCTTGTCTGAAGGGCGTGCAATCAAACTGCATCCTCTGGTATGCACTGCATACAATGCCGACTTTGACGGTGACCAAATGGCAGTCCATCTGCCGCTGTCTGCTGAAGCACAGTCCGAGGCCAGGATGCTGATGCTCTCGGTTAATAATATTCTGGCCCCGAAAGACGGAAAACCTGTTGCTGTACCTTCGCAGGATATGGTTTTAGGTTCATATTACCTGACAATCATCAAAGAAGGCGCTAAAGGCGAAGGGATGCGTTTCAGCAGCTTTAATGAAGCTTTGCTGGCTTATTTCCACGGTGAAGTTGAACTGCAGGCACGTATTAAGATTTATATCCCGAACAAGGATATTTATGAAGAACCTTCCAGCGAAGGGGTAAGTCTGGTAACGACTACTGTCGGCAATGCGATACTTAATGAAGAACTGCCGGTTGAAATGCGATACTTCCATTTAGAAGATGAAGTAAACGAAGCCGGTAAAAAAGTTAAAGTATGGCATTTGAATAAACTGCTTGATAAAAAAGAATTGGGACGTCTTGTTGCTAAGGCACATAAATTGTATGGCAATTTGCGTACGGCTGAAATCCTTGACGTTGTTAAGAAAATGGGTTATGACAATGCTTGTAAAGCAGGTATTTCCATTGCTGTTTCCGATATCAAAATTCCGCCTGAAAAGGCAGAGATTTTGGCTGCTACGGAAAAAGAAATCGATAAAACTGAGCGTATGTTCCGTCGTGGTTTGATGAGTGAGGACGAACGTTATCGCAAGGTTATCGAACTTTGGGGCAAGGCTACTGATGATGTAACCAATAAGCTTATGTCGTCCACAATGGATCCGTTTAACTCTGTGTATATGATGGCTAATTCTGGTGCCCGCGGTAATACGCAGCAGATCCGTCAGCTGGCTGGTATGCGTGGTTTGATGGCAGATCCTTCCGGTCGTATCATTGACCGACCGATCAAGGCTAATTTCCGTGAAGGCCTGACTGTTTTGGAATACTTTATTTCAACTCATGGTGCTCGTAAAGGTTTGGCTGATACAGCATTGCGTACTGCTGACTCCGGTTATCTGACCCGTCGTTTGGTTGACGTTGCTCAGGATGTGATCGTACGTGAAGATGACTGTGATATCGTTGGTATCAATCTTGTAAAAGAGCGCGGACGTCTTTGCAAAGCAACCTTGGGTTCCAGTCAGAATAAACTGCGCGAGATTGTTATTGGACGTAATTTGGCAGCTGGTATTACTGATCCTGCTACAGGTGAGTTAATTGTCGAAGCTGATACGATTGTGACAGAAGATTTGTATAACAAATTAGCTGCAGCAAAGGTCATGGAAGTAGTTTTATATGCTACTGACGATATGAGCGGAGAAGAAACCGAGACAATTCAGATTAATATCAGCGATGAACAATCTAATGCTGTATTGAAAGAAGCAATGATGCATCATTTTGATGGCCGAGAAGTTGCTGAAGATGTTGTGGCAGCTGATGGTACAGTGCTGATCGAAGCCGGTGCGACTTATGACGAAGCAATTATCGACGCTATTTTGGCTAATGGTACTGTCCGCGATGTTAAAGTTCGCAATAATGCAATCGAAGGTATTGAGATTGAATCGATTACCGAAGGTAAAAATAAACAAACTGTTATTGAATCTTTGCGCGACCGTATCGTAGGACGTTATCTTGCTGAAGATATTTTGGATAATGATGGTAATATCTGTTACCATATCAATGATTATGTTACTGAAGATATGGCGGATCAGATTTCTTCGTTGCGTGAAAAAGTAAAAATCCGTTCCGTACTCAATTGCAAAGCCAAAGTCGGCGTTTGCCGTAAATGTTATGGCCGTAATCTGGCTACAGGTAGAAAAGTTGAAGTTGGCGAAGCTGTTGGTACTATTGCTGCTCAATCCATTGGTGAACCTGGTACTCAGCTCACTATGCGTACGTTCCACACCGGTGGCGTAGCAGGTGACGATATCACTCAGGGCTTACCCCGTGTTGAAGAGCTGTTTGAAGCCCGTAAACCGAAACATCCTGGTTTACTTACTGAAAATGCTGGTACTGTACACATTGGTGAAGAAAACGGCATCCGTAAAGTAACTGTTACCAGTGAAGATGGGGAGCAGATTTATACTATTCCTTATGGGTCTAAACTCGCTGTTACCGAGGGCATGGTAATTGCTGTCGGAGATCGTCTGACTGAAGGGTCACTCAATCCGCATGATATTTTGCGTATCAGTGGTGTGCGTGCTACTCAGCGTTATCTGGTTCAACAGGTATTGGGAGTTTATAAATCTCAGGGTGTTGAGATTAACGATAAGCATATCGAAGTTATGGTTCGCCAAATGATGCGTAAAATCCGCATCGAAGAAGCTGGCGATACTTATATGCTGCCGGGTGAATATATCGATGTTGCAGAATTTGAAGCACAGAATGCGGAAATGCTGGAAAAAGGCTTACAGCCTGCAGAAGGACGTCCGGTGCTGCTTGGTATTACCAAAGCATCTCTGGCTACTGATTCTTTCCTGTCTGCTGCATCCTTCCAGGAAACTACACGCGTGCTGACAGATGCCGCAATCAAAGGCAAAGTTGATCCGCTTTTAGGACTTAAAGAAAATGTTATCATTGGTAAACTTATTCCGGCTGGTACCGGTATGAATCGTTATCGTGATATCAAAATCAAATATAACACTACTAATAGCGACCAACAGTAAAATTACAGACTTTTAAGTAAAACCTCTACTCCTTATCATAAAGGAGTAGAGGTTTTTATCAAATTAAACAACAGAATTTCATTAATTTTTGAAAAAAGCGAACGATAGGATGATTTTTTGTTAAAAAGTTCACATTATAATTGACACATAGGGAAGCTATTGGTAAAATTATAATAATAAATAAGATGGTAGAGATGACCCGAGAAGGATTTTTAGTTGCGCATATAGCAGTTGAAAGATTTCGACTTGGGTTTTATTTTTTCTCACAGATACTTTAGGAGGCAGAAGCATGAAAGTTGCTATTATTATGGGAAGTAATTCTGACTGGCCTATTCTTGAGCCGGCAGAAAAAACTCTGAAAGAATTTGGAGTAGAGGTAGAGGTGATAGTTGCTTCGGCACACCGTACTCCGGATGTGGTACATGAATTTGCTGCTGGCGCACGCAATCGCGGCGTAGAGGCTATTATTGCCGCTGCCGGTGCTGCTGCCCATTTAGGCGGTGTTATTGCTGCTTACACTACAGTGCCTGTAATCGGTATTCCCATCAATGCCACACCTTTGAATGGTATGGATGCGCTTTTAAGCTTTGTGCAAATGCCTGCAGGTATTCCTGTAGCGACGATGGCTATTAATGGCGCTAAAAATGCTGCTTTGTTTGCAGTACAGATACTGTCTGTAAAATACCCTGAACTGGTTACTAAATTAGCAGAAAATCGTTTGCAGATGCAGGAAGAAGTAAAAGCCAAAGGTGAGAAGCTCGCAAAAATGCGTGCTGAGGGTAAGTAAGAAATGGTTGAAAAAGGAGAATTAACTGTGCCTGGTATTGACTTTGAATTAGACAAATTACATGAAGAATGCGGTGTTTTTGGTATTTATTCGCATAAAGACGATGTTGCACTCAATACTTATTGGGGATTGTATGCATTGCAGCATCGTGGGCAGGAAAGTACCGGTATTGTTACTACTGATGGCAGCAATATGCAGGTCAAAAAAGGCATGGGTCTGGTAGCTGACGTTTATAAAGACGGTGTCGGTGATCTTACTGGACACATAGCTATCGGACATGTACGCTATTCAACAACTGGTTCCAGTATGGCATACAATACTCAACCGCTGCGCGTTTATTTTGACGGCGGTAACTTGGCTTTATCGCATAACGGTAATTTGACTAATGCTGCCGAATTGCGGTCTCGCTTGACCAGAGATGGTGTGGTTTTTCAGACTACTGTTGACACAGAGGTTGTTTTGAGCCTGATTGCCCGCTCGCGGAAAGAGAAAGTTGAAGACCGTGTTGCTGAAGCAGTTAATGAAATCAAAGGTGCTTTTGCTATTTTGATCATGACTGATCATAAATTGATTGCAGTGCGTGATCCTTACGGATTCAGGCCATTATGTTTGGGTAAGCTTGATGGCGGTTGGGTAGTGGCTTCTGAATCATGTGCTTTTGATTTGGTTGGCGCAGAATTTATTCGTGATGTCAAACCGGGTGAAATGCTGGTTTTTGAAGATGACTATGCCGAACCTAAGAGTATGATGTGGTCCAAAGAGATGCCGTCTAAATGTGCGCACTGTATTTTTGAATATGTTTATTTTGCCCGTACGGACAGCGTTATTGATAAACAATGTGTTTATCAGGCACGAATCAATATGGGGCGTGAGCTGGCAAAAGAAACTAAAGAGATCCATCCGGATATTGTTATTTCTGTACCTGACTCCGGTACTGCGGCAGCTGTTGGTTATAGCTTAGAGTCAGGTGTACCTTTTATGGAAGGATTAACGAAAAATCGTTATGTTGGCCGTACTTTTATTCAGCCAACGCAAAAGCAGCGTTTAAATGCTGTTCGCTTAAAATTAAATCCAGTAAAGAGTGTTGTTGCAGGCAAGTCCGTTGTTATGGTTGATGATTCTATCGTTCGCGGTACTACCAGTGGTAAGATCGTCAAATTACTTAAGGATGCCGGTGCAAAAGAAGTGCATGTCTGCATCAGTTCCCCTCCTGTAACGGACCCCTGCTATTATGGCATTGATACTTCTGTGCGAAAGGAATTGATTGCTTCTACGCATACAGAAGATGAAATCTGCCAGTATATCGGCGCTGATTCTCTACACTATATTTCGCTGGAAGGATTAAAACGTTCTTTGAGCAGTATGGATCCTGAAGCTATGTGTTATGCTTGCTTCAATGCAGGTTATCCCGATAATGCGGAAGAAACTATCCGTCAAGGTTCGAAATATATTTTTGAGAACAAATAATTAGGAGGTCCCCATGAGCGAGCAAAGCAAAAAACAAATGACTTATGCCGATGCGGGTGTTGATATTGATGCTGGTAATCGTGCTGTTGAATTAATGAAAGAAAGTGTTCGTGCGACTTATCGTCCTGAGGTTATCGGAGATTTGGGCGGGTTTGGCGGTTTGTTTGCACTGAATTCTGGAAAATATCAGGAACCGATTCTTGTTTCCGGGACTGATGGAGTTGGCACTAAGTTAAAATTGGCGTTTATGGCCGATAAGCATAATACTATCGGTCAAGATGCCGTTGCAATGTGTGTTAATGATATTTTAGTGCAAGGTGCTGAACCTCTGTTTTTCCTTGATTATATTGCTGTCGATAAAGTTGATGCGGAGAAAGTTGCAAATATAGTGCAGGGTGTCGCAAAAGCCTGTCAAGAATCGGGTTGCGCGTTGATTGGCGGTGAAACTGCTGAAATGGCGGGTTTTTATTCCCAAGGCGAATATGATATTGCGGGTTTTTGTGTAGGTGTTGTTGAAAAAAGTAAAATGATTACCGGGGATAAAGTTGCTCCTGGTGATGTACTTTTAGGATTGCCTTCCAGTGGCGTGCATTCCAATGGTTTTTCTTTGGTTCGTAAAATTTGTTTCGAAGTGATGAATTATGATATGAGTACTGAGATTCCGGAATTTGGCTGCAGTTTAGGTGAAAAACTGCTGACACCAACACGGCTCTATCCTAAATCCTGTCTGCCTCTGATCGAAAAATTTGATCTTCACGGTATGGTGCATATTACTGGTGGCGGTTTCTACGATAATATTCCACGTATCCTGCCAGAAAAATGTGATGCGGAAATCAATGCCGCAGCTTGGGAAATACCTGTGGTTTTCAAAAAATTGCAGGAGTGGGGCAATGTGCCCTGGGCAGAAATGTACCGTACGTTCAATATGGGGGTAGGTATGGTTTTAGTAGTTGCTCCTGAAGAAGCGGATGCCGTGCGTAGTCATCTTACTTCTGCAGGTGAACCTTTCTATGAATTAGGAAATGTTGTTGCCGGTAATAAAAAAGCAATTATGAAAGGCGGCGTTTTCAGTGAGTAGCCGTAAAATTGGCGTCTTGGTCAGCGGTCGCGGCAGCAATCTGCAATCCGTATTGGACAGGATAGCCGACGGCTATTTACCTTTGGAAATTGCTGTTGTTATCAGTGATAAGGCTGATGCATATGCTTTGGAACGTGCAGAGAAAGCTGGAATAGCTGCTGTAGCAATTCCACGTAAAGAATGTGTTTCTAAGGAAGAGTTTGAAGGCAAGATTGATGCAGCTTTGCGCGCTCATGGTGCAGAACTTGTTGTTTTAGCCGGTTTTATGCGGATATTGAGCGGGAATTTTGTTAATAAATGGACACAGAAAATCATAAATATCCATCCGGCACTTTTGCCAAGCTTTCCAGGCCTTGATGCCCAGGGGCAGGCTTTAGAATACGGTGTGAAGATTGCTGGCTGTACTGTACATTTTGTCGATGAAGGAACAGATAGTGGTCCGATTATATTACAGAAACCTGTGCCTGTTTTAAATGACGATACAGAGGAATCTTTAGCAGCACGAATTTTAGTTGAAGAACATAAGGCGATGCCGGAGGCTTTACGTTTGTGGGCGTTAGGCAAGCTGGAAATACAGGGAAGGCGCGTTATCGTGCATCCTTGAGATGAGGTGATAAATAATGAGAATCAAAAGAGCGTTATTGAGTGTATCTGATAAAACCGGTATTGTGAAGTTGGCCCAATTTCTACATGACATTGGAGTAGAGATTATTTCAACCGGCGGAACGATGACTGCTATCAGAGAAGCCGGAATACCTGTAACTTATGTCAGCGATGTGACTGGTTTCCCTGAAATTATGGATGGTCGTGTTAAAACTTTGAATCCTAAGATCCACGGTGGTATTTTGGCTGTACGCAGTAATCCCGAGCATATGGCAGCTTTGGAAAAACATGATATAAAACCGATAGATCTAGTGGTTGTCAATTTGTATCCCTTTAAAGAAACAATTGCTAAACCAAACGTTACAGAGGCAGAAGCGATAGAAAATATTGATATTGGCGGTCCGGCAATGGTGCGTGCCTCTGCTAAAAATTTCCGTGATGTAATTATTGTTACTAACCCAGCCCGTTATACCAGCCTGATTGCTATGCTGCAGCAG
>OHMP01000658.1_pt1 | contig 16775 bp, 15 predicted proteins | sample 1569341 | NCBI WGS metagenome assembly OHMP01 (sample SAMEA3879584, study PRJEB24766) | human gut metagenome | biome: human-associated habitat; feature: feces | place: USA | collected 1985/1987 | reverse complement strand
ATGTGAGGGTTCGAATCCTTCACCCGCTGCCAGTAAAGAAAACCTCGGAACTGTAATGGTTCCGAGGTTTTTCTTTATTTTCAAAGGTTTGCCGATGTACAGAGGTGTTTCACAAACTAAAACAAATGTTCTGGTTTAGAGCAGAGTGAGCGGGAAAAGAGCTCCTAAATGCTAATGCGTTTGCTAATCGTTTTTGCCTTGGTAAAAATCTGTCATGGCGGTCTGATATCGCTGGATATCCGCCTGGGCAATATGCGTGTAAATCTTGTGCATGGTAGTTGCGTCGGCCCAGCCGCCGATCTCCATTGCAATGCGTTCCGGCACCTGTAGGTGATAGGCCAGCGAAGCAAAGCTGTGCCGCAGGCCATGGACGCCCACATCCGGTAAATTGTTTTCCCGGCAGATCTTCTTTATGGCGCTGCGGAGACTGTTCTGCGAGATGTCCAAGACGGGGCCGGCTGGTTTCCGGTCCCGTTGGATGGCCGCCGTCAGCTCCGGGATCATCATCGGCACGTTGCGGGTGGAGGTAGTATTTTTGTTTTGCACCTTGCGCTGGTATTTGTTATCCGCATTGAGCACCACAGCGCCTTGTACCCGGATAAACTTGGGATTTGCCGGAATGTCCTCCCACCGGAGGGCCTGGATCTCGGAAATCCGCAAGGAGGAGAGAGCCAACAGCGCCGGAACGGCATAGCGGGTATCCTTGACAGCGGAGACAAATACCCGGATCTCATCCGGTGTGAGAAAGGGCCTCTCTTTGGGCACAGGAGCCGCCAGAGAGACCTTAGGCAGCTTCCGGCCGGTGGTGTGCTCTACGACACCACGAACGAAGGCAAAGGCCGTCTTGAGGGTCTTGGGGGCGCATAGGGCAGCCTCCATGTTGACGATGCCCTGCCACTCTTCAGCGTCGATCTGATCCAGACGCCGGGGCATGGTAGTCTGGAAACGATGCTTCTGGACGGTTCGGTAGCCCCGGATCGTCAGCGGAGAAAGCGTGTTGCTGCGCTCTTCGATGTAGGCGTCGATAGCCTCCGTCAGGGTGGGAGCCTCCGGAGCGGCTTTGGCCCGTTTGCCCGCCAAGTATTCGGCTTTGATGGCCCGGGCCTCCCGGATACAGGCTGCCCGGTTCGGTTCCGTGACAGGTATGCTCTCGCCACCCAGCCGCAGCTGAATGAAATAATTTCCTGACGGAAGCTTGCGCGGCTCCGGTAGTTTCATGATGGTGCCTCCAGAAAATAAAACATTTGTTCGATCGAACCGCTATGGAAAAGCCGCCCGCCAGGGGCGGCTTTTTTTACTGCGCCTTCTTTTGGGACAAGGGCAACAGCCGGCCCCAGAAGGGCCGGTTCCGGCAGCAGGCGGAGCACATTGTCTGGGGCTCCAATGGTGATATGCCCATCAGCCGCCCGGTTCCCTGCCTCCCCGGTGTATTCAAGTACGGCAATCCCCAGAACCGCATCCACCTGACGGAGAAGCCACTCCAGCTCATGCGGGACATCGTGAAGATCACCGAGCCCGGAGGCCATATCCTGGACCCCTTCGCCGGCAGCGGCACTACCGTGCTGGCCGCCGTGCTGGAGGGCTACACCGCCACCGGCATCGAGGTCACGGACGAGTACGCAAGGCTGGCCAGAGAGCGGATCACGCGGGAGCTGGAGCCGTGTGCGTGGATTGCGGGGACTGTCTGGGAAAAAGAGTGGATAGATCGGTGGAGGTGAGGTATTTTGTGGGCAAGCCCGCAAAAGGGAGGTGAGACAGATGAGAGTTGATATGACCTTTGACCAACAGAAAGTGGAGCAGCAGGGCTACACCTTGGCTGCCGTGCGGCAGACGGTTCAAAAGAACTTCGCGGCTCATGGCCTGCACTGTGTTCAGAATGGCCCAGTGCTTTCCTGTGCAGATTGTGGCAGCGCGGATGACTTTGCCGATTTATGGGCGGTTATCATGGCGCTGCTGCGGACAGAGTGGTTCCCTGCCCTGGCCTCCTCCTGCGTTTGGCAGGATGACAACGGCGCACAGGAGGATCTGCTGGCCCAGGCGGGAAAGCTCCAGGGATGGAAGGTGACCTGATATGGCCAACAGCGGAAGCCGGAAGCAGATTACCTTCGACTTGTGTCAGGAAGCCCTAAAGAAATACTATCCGAATTCCTTAACGCAAGCCTACTACGACATCCGTCGGTTTATGGAGAGCCATGGCTTTGAGCACCGGCAGTCCTCCGCCTATGTCTCCCTGGACAAAATGACGACCCTGGATGTGGTAAGTCTGGCGGAGCAGCTGGCAATGGCGCTCCCCTGGCTGAGCCGATGTGTCAATGAGATCGACGTGGCCAATATCGGGGTTCAGCACAGTTTGAAGAAGGTGCTGGAGAATGCCTCTCGTCCCCTGTCTGTGGAGCTGGAGGCACTTCCTCTGGAGGCGGCCGCTCCGCGGCCAACACACTCAGGGCATCTTCATGCCGGAAAGCGGCATTCTGCAATGGAGCGGTGACCCGTCTGGAACACAGAACTGTTTGTGTCCCGTTTCCCCTTGCGTAAATATGTGGGGGCCGATATAATGAGGGAGAAAGGAGGGACAGCGCATGGAGCAAGCGTATGTATTGCGGCTATACGACACCGACCTTCTGTCCTTCTCTCTGTCTGAGCAGGGTATTGAGGGCCTGAAAGCGCAGATCCACAGCATCGACGAAGAAGAGCGGGCACTGTTCCCCCTGGACCTGGAGCTGACGGACGACGGGCTGGTGAAATGGCTGCAGCGGCGGGTGATCCCCAAGAACCGCGCCTATGTGGCGGAGATTCTGAAAACCTATGGCCTGAGTGTCAACGACACCAAGGGCATCATCGACGTGTGCAAGGGCCTGTCCCTGAACGACAGCTATTGGGTGGTGCCCCAGGGTTTTACCGGGACATTTGCCCAGTACAATCTATATGAGAACCGCTTCTCTGAGATCCTGTCCCTGGTGGCCTACACCGGCATCGGACAGAGCGACGCGGCCTTTACCACCTCGCCGGAGCTGACCACCAACGGGATGCTCCCCAAGGCATGGCGATTTATCGAGGGCGAGGGCATCTATCTGTACAAAGGCGGAACCTTCGGCGCGGCCAACACCGGGAATGAGCCGTACAGCGAGTTTTACGCCAGCCAGGTCGCCCAGGCCATGGGCCTGGATGCGGTGGCCTACGAGTTGGAAAACTGGAAGGGCATCCTGGCCTCCCGCTGCAAGCTGTTCACGGATATTAACACCGCCTATATCCCTATCGGTCGCATTGTGCGGGAGGGTGGCCTGAAAGCATGCCTGGAGTATTACCGGCAGCTTGGACCGGAAGCCTATGAGCAGATCAAGAGTATGCTGGTGTTCGATGCGGTGATCTATAATGAGGACCGACATTTCGGAAACTTCGGCGTCCTGCGGGACAACCACACCGGGAAGGTCACCGGCGCGGCGCCTGTGTTTGACAACGGGATGTCTCTGTTCAACTTCGCCATGCCAGAGGATTTCCAGGACCTGGATTCCTACGCCAAGACCCGCGGGACGGCATACGGCGTCAGCTTCGAGAGCGTCTGCCAGGAGGTCATGGGACCCATCCAGGCCCGGCAGCTGCGAAAGCTCATCGGCTTCACCTTCCACCGCCATCCCCGGCTGAACTGGCCGGAGTACCGCCTGGAGGCTATTGAACGCCATCTGCAGAAGCGGGTACGTCAGCTCTTGGAGCTGGCGCCGGAGTTAAGGCGGAGGCAAGAAATCAAGCAAAGAGACCTGGAGAGGTAAGCGCAGACAGAGAATGCCATTCACAGCGTGTGGTTTTTCCTCGCATATCAAGAGTGAAAATGATGAGGTTTGACAGCACATTGTCTGCGGATTTAGATGGATGGCAGCGCCTTCCTGTGGTATATTGAAGTCAAGGACACAGCGAAGAAAAGGAGGAAATGGAACATGGACCAGAAAGAAATCGAGGCTCTGATCGCGGCAGGCGGCGCCCCCTGTGAGATTTGCGGAGGCCGGATGCTGAAGGTGGATGGCTGCACATGGCCTGGGGTATATTCCAGAGGCAAGTATTATAAACGGATCAAGTATGGCGATGAGGACTTTGCATGGCCTGATGAGCGGTGCCATGACTGCGGTGCGAAGCTGGGACACTACCATCACGCCAACTGCGATGTGGAGCAGTGTCCAGTATGCGGCGGGCAGCTGATCGGCTGTAATTGTGAGAGCGAATACACGAATGATAGCCCCACGGAAGCGCAATGAATCAAATCGGTCGCTCTATAGGGTGTGATACATTCACAAACGGAGAAATAATAGAATATGGAATCTAAAATCTTTTTAATTTTTTTGGACAATATGGATGCTGGCTGCCAGTTTGTCGGATATGTGCGGAGTGAGGAGGCAGCGGAGAAAGTGTGTGAGGAACTCAATGCTACTACGCCGTGGGACTTTCGTTCTTCCGATTATCAATATCTCGAATTGGACTGCCTGGAACATGAATGATGAGGTGCTTGAAAAATGCAGCTATTCCTGAACGGGAGGCGGCTCAAGAGATCAGAGGGGAGAATCGTGGATGACCAGCCATTTTGTTGAGGAACTGATCCACCGTTTTGAAGTGGAACAGCAGAAAAACGACCGCAGCGGCATCTATGCGCTGACGCAGCGGATGATGGCTTACAACTCCAATAAGATCGAGGGAAGCACGCTGACAGAGAAACAGACGGCATCCCTCTTCGACACCGGAACGCTGAGTTCTGAGGATGCCGTGATCCGTGCGAAAGACGTGGAGGAAATGACGGGGCATTTCCTGATGTTCAACGAGATGTTGAAAACATACGATTTGCCCCTTTCTCATGAGCTTATCAAGCGGTATCACTATAAGCTGAAGAGCGGTGTCTTTGAAGATCTCGCCAATGGATACCCTGTTGGAGAATATAAAAACAGGAGAAACATGGTCTCGGATATTGTCACGGCCATGCCGGAGGAAGTAGAGGGACGGATGACGGAGCTGCTGGAGTGGTATCATACGATCCCCCAGCATACGCTTGGAGACCTGGCAAAATTTCATGCAGACTTTGAGGCGATTCATCCATTCCAGGATGGAAACGGCAGGACCGGGCGGATCATCCTGTTCAAAGAGTGCCTGAAAAACGACATCGTTCCCTTCATCATCCGGGACGGCAGAAAAGTGGAGTATTACCACGCCCTGAATGCGGCGCAGACAAAGGGAGCGTATGGGGCGTTGGAACAGTTCTTCTTGGAAGAACAGTCGGAATATAAAACGTTGGCGGAAGGGTTTGTGGTGCCGATTGAGCGCACCTCAAAACGGAGGCAAAAAGAGCCAGACCAAGAGCAATAACCGCATGGCATGGTGCAATGTATTTGCACCATGCCATTTTTCTATGGGTGCAAATACATTGCACCTGAAAGGAGGAGAAGCCTTGACAGCTCCTATCCAGACGGCGAGATTTGTCTGCAAAGCGGAACGTGTTCGGGAGCTGACGGATGCCCTGACCCATATGACCCGGCAATCTCCCTTCCAGGTGGTCAAGATTATCGAGCTGACCGAGGCGCAGTACCAGCACTATGCTGCACACCTGGGTGAGGAAGCTCCATTTATCACAGCGAACCAGACCATCATGGGCACAGATAAGCGCGGTGTGACCCGCTGCCTGCTGATAACAGTTCGGAGCAGGAGAGACGGAATCCTCATAGATGCCCAAGGCTATGACTATGCCCGCTACTCCGCCTATATCCGGGACAAATCGCGCCTAAGCCTGCGGGATATTCCGGTGGAACACTGCGGCCTGAAGCTGCGGGAGCACCGAAAAGGACGGGATAGATGACCTGCCCTTTTCTCTTGCAGGAGGCCATATTTTCAAAAAAGAATCCAATCAACCTACCGCTTAGAGACGGCCCCAACGGGGCCCAGGCCCTCGCCGCCTCCGGCGGAGAGGGGCGCAAGCATAGCGCGGATGTACATCCGCGCGCTTGCAGGGGGCATCCCCCTGACCCCAATGCCGCCTGCGGGCGGAACTTTTGGGCAAGCGTGCCGAAAGCCCTCCCCTTTGCAGGAAGCTTTGGCAACAGTGTCAAAATTCCTTCATGCCAAATGGACTTGTTGCTTTTTCTACTAAAACAGAAAAATCGGGTCCGGCGAATTCACCGAACCCAATCTGTAAGACACCGCTTCCGCAAATCGGTGTGCCAATCGGGTTTGACACTATTGTCAAACCCGATCCCAAGTTCGCAGTTTCTACACACGGATACAGCCAGAAGCCCGAAAAAGATAGTCTCCGCCAAGTGTAGCTCTCGGGGCGCCCAGAGCAGGATAGTCAGCAGCATCTCCACCGCCTCCGCAAAGAACCAGATCATAAGAGCATATCAGAACCACCGCCAATCATTTGCGGTATGTTACTGTTGGCGGAGGGGCTTCGCAACGGCCTGTCCAGCGATTCTCAAAGATTTTTTAACCCAGACAGGAGTTGGCCGAGTTATTTGGTACCATCTACCCCAAACGGGGAAAACCACGGTAAACGGGCAAACATCAAGGTGACAAAACAGCGGAAGTTCTTGACTAGACCTCTCTGTGCAGTTAAATTACGCGGCGTTTGTTAGCAATCTTGTTCCCACTATTTTCCCACGACAGAAAATAGCGGTCGCATTCTGCTTGCGCCTGCTTCAGCGATTCTTCCGGAGAGCAGATACCCAAGACTGCCCGCTGGATGTTGGAGGCCAGAATTATCTCCAGCTTCAACTCGCTGAAATTGCTGTAATAGGTGCTGTCTCGGCGGCGCTGGGCGTATGGAAAGCTCTTCCTTGCGGTGGAGAGCCAGGGGTATTGCTCGCTGATATCGCGGTTGCTGTATGCGGAACGGCAGGGAGACAGGCCGCCCAGCATCGTGAAGACCGGTGCCACCAAGTCCGCATACAGCCACTCCAAAAACTTGCAGGCAGCCGCAGGGCAGGTGCAGCTCTGGGTGATCCCGATCACGCCGCCGCCCAAAAGCGGCTTTCCGCCAGGGACGGGGGCAAAGCCCAGCTTACCAGCAATTCGGGACATCTGAGAGTTCAGAATGTGGGAGGCATAGTTGATAAACACCACCGTCATGGCGGCCGTTCCATCGGCAAAGCCCTCCAGAGCATTCTTCCAGAAATCATAGATCGTCCGGTCCGAATAAGAATATGTCTCCCGGTAGTTTTCCAGCGCACGCAGCGCCTCCGGCGTATCCAGGGTGATCCGGCCCTGACTATCCAGGAGACGTCCGTTCTCCGCAAAAAGGCGGGGCATGAATTCGCTGGGGCTTACGACAACATTGCCGATGGCTACCGTTGAACCGTACTGTGTGGGGGAGGCGGCATTGCAGCCTCTGGTAAAGAAAGACGCGACGCGGTTATAGTCGCGGAAGGTTTTGGGGACAGCAAGCTCCTCCCGGAAGTCCTCATAATACATCCGCTTATATGTGGGGTCGGTGAACAGATCCCGCCGGTAAAACAGCAGCTGGATGCTGGGATCATAGGGAACACAGCAGCGGTTGCCGTGGGCGGTGGTAAAATGCTGCCCCAGCTCCGGAATGGCTTTAGCCAGCAGCCCGTCCCAATCAAAGGGGATCTGGGCAAGGGGACGGTATACCTCCTCTCCAAGCTCATCCAGCCAGGCTACATCCATGCGGATCAAATCATACTGGCTGCGGGCGGGAGACTGGACCACCCGGTAGACATCCCGCAGAGAGGGCAGGACCGTCAGCTCCAGGTGGATGCCGGCGGTTTTCTCGAGATGCGGCGCCAGCCTGGCCAAAGCGGTGGTCGAGGGGGAGGCCATGGTCAGTATTCGTAAAGTTTGAGAATGCAGATGGCCCGGCACCATCTGCGCAGTGCGGAATCCGTCATTTTCCATACGGAGCTTTCCGGGCAGGGCTTTTCCCTGCTCCAGGCGGGCCAGCAGCTGTTTCACAATCCGGTGGGCAAGTTGCTTGTAGTCCAGTTCATAAACTGAGGTCTCCGGATCCGTCACAGAGGCCTTTGTGGCCAGCGTAACAAAACGAGGCAGCGGCGCCTGACTGGAGTAGGCGCAGGCTGCCCGGACGGCATCCTCTCTGCGGCGATCCGAGCATATCATATAATCATACGCCTGGCCGCCGTCAAAAAACGCAAAGGCCCGCAGGCCGATCTGATAATTGCGGCAGTCCAGAAAGTTGACGGCTTCCTTATCCTGGCAGTGCGTACGGACACCCCTGATAAACAGAGCAGCATCCGGCAGCTCCGCGGCCTCTGTAAAGACGCCGATTCGGGCAGCACCTTGAGAGCAGACATAGTCCGCAATCTCCCGGCCAGCCCGCTCAGGATCAAAACCTGCGTACATCACATCCGGCTGTTCCGGACCTTCCCGCTGCAAAAAAACCAGCGGCAGGTCCGGAGCTTCGGCCCGGTAGTGGGACAATGCATCCGTCAGGCAGGTACTGGTAATGATCGCGCTGAAACGGGCGTTCAATGCTTCCGTCAGCAGGGACAGTTCTCTGCTCTCCATAGAGCGGGTGGAATAGAGCTGTACAGAATATCCTCTCTGTGAAAACTCGCTTTGAAAGACCTCATACATAGCCGCCCAGTGGGCGTACTCGATCCCCGGAAGCATAACCGCGATTGCCCGGTCCTTTCCCAGCCGCAGACTTTGGGCCTTGGCATTGACCTTATAGCCCAGCTTTTCCGCCGCCTGCCAGACCAAACGAATCTTTTCTACACTGACATTTCCGCGGCCGTTGATGACATTGGATACGGTTCCGTGGGAGACACCGGCCTCCCTTGCAATATCTTTGATAGTAGGCATCCCGGCGCCTCCTTCCGCTGATCTGTTTTTATTGTACTATGTGAGTTTGTTCCTGGCAAGAGCAGTTCTCGCCAAAAAGAAATAGTAAAATTGAACAGAATAAGGACTTATATTCTATATGTTTTGTAAAAAACATGTAAATAGTACTGAAAAGATCCAAAAAAGAAATTGACACGTTCCAATTTTAGTGGTACGGTAACAATAGAAACTCGCAATTCTCAGCTTCGATTTTTCAATTTTGGATGAAAAGGAGATGTCATTGATGAAGAAGTTTCTCAGCCTAGCACTTTCTGTTTTGATGCTTCTGTCGCTGCTGGCCGGGTGCGGCGGTGGTTCCTCCACAGACGACGGCGCCCAGCAGGACGGAGGCAGCGAGACGGCGGAGACCGGTGGAAAACTGGTCGTGTACTCCGCGCTGAACGAGGACAACACCATTGCGATGGCGGAGCAGTTTGAAAAGGACACCGGCATTGAGGTTGAGTACATCTCCCTGGGCGGCGGCGACGCTGTGGCCCGCGTCCAGGCGGAAATGAGCAACCCACAGGCGGATTTCCTGGTGGGCGGCTCCGTGGACCTGTACGGCTCCCTGGCGGAGGCTGGGGCGCTGCTGGAATACGACTCCCCCAACAACGATGACCTGGATGCGCGCTTCAATGACCCCAATCATCTCTGGCAGGGCTGGTACATGGGCGTTTTGAGCATCATCATCAACGAGGAGCGATTCCAGGAGGAACTGGCCTCTCAGGGCTTGGCCGAGCCCGCCACCTGGGACGATCTGCTGGAACCGGCCTATGACGATGTGTTTGTCTGGGCCAATCCAACCACTGCCGGCGGCGCCTACATCGCCACCGCCTGCCAGATTTTCCGCCTGGGTGAAGGCGCCGCCTGGGATTACCTGAAGGCGCTGGACCAGAACGTCCACCACTATTATCAGGGCGCCGGGGACGTCATCAGCCCCGTGGCAACCGGCGAGTTCATCGCCTCCATCGCCTGGGCCCACGACAGCTTCAAGACCCAGCAGGAGGGCTACCCCCTCAAGCTCATCATTCCGGAGCAGACCGCCTATGAGATTGGCGGCGCGGCCATCATCAACGGCGGCCCCAACACAGAGAATGCCAAGATCTTCATGGACTGGCTGCTGACCAAGGAGGCCCAGGAGCTGAACGTGGAGTCCTCTTATCGCTATCCCGTCCGCACAGACGTGGCTGCACCCGAGGGCCTGCCGGCGCTGGAGGATGTGGATCTGGTGGACTACGACCGGGACCAGGCCACCGCGATGCGGGAGTCCGTCCTGGAAAAGTTTGAGGCGGAAATCATGGCAAACCGCACCTAACTGGTAGCAGGAAAGTGCCTGCCTGCAAGAGCAGGCAGGCACTTTTGCAATTTACAATTACGGAGCTGGAAGGAGGAGTCCCTATGGTCGCGGGCACGTCCGCACGGGAATCCGTCAAAGAAATGAAGCGGTTGAAAAATGAACCGCTCCTGCTGCTGGTCATCATCGCCATTATCCTGTTTGTGGGAATATTTGTGATCTATCCAGTGGTCAAGGTCATCCTGTTCCCCGATGGGGGGACCTATCTGGAGCTGTTCAACCGGCCCCGCTGGCTCACCGCCATCAAAAACAGCCTGTTCATGACCCTGGTCTCCACCATCTCCTGCACGGCGGTGGCATTTCTGTTCGCCTATGTCATCGCCCGCCTGGATGTGCCCTGCAAAGGGCTGTTCCGATTTATTACACTGCTGCCCATTGTCTCTCCGCCCTTTATCGTGGCGCTGAGCTATATCCTGCTCTTCGGCGTCCAGGGGATCATCACAAAAGGCCTGCTGGGACTCCATGTGGATATCTATGGCCGCCTGGGACTGTGGATCGTCCAGACTGTCACTTTCTTCCCCTACGCCTACTCGGTGATCTACGGCGTGATGAAGGGCATCTCCACCAATCTGGAGTATGCAGCCTACAACATGGGCGCGACCCGGTGGCAGGTGTTCCGGGACGTGTTCTGGCCCCTGTGCCGTCCTGGCGTGGCCGGCGGCGCCCTCATCGCGGCCATCAACGTCCTAACGGATTTCGGCAACCCCATCATGATCGGCGGCGATCTGGCCCTGCTGCCCACGGAGGCGTATATGCAGATCAATGGCTGGTACGACATGAGTACAGCTTCCGTCCTGGCGGTGGCACTGCTGATCCCGGCCGTGGCGCTGTTCCTGGTGAACCGCTTCTGGGTGGGCAGGCGGTCCTATGTTACCATTACCGGCAAGGAGATTTCGCTAAATCCCTTTCCGGTCCCCAAGTGGGTGAAGTGGACCCTGTTCACGCTGACCATGCTGATCTCCCTGTTCGTCCTTCTGGTGTACGGTACCCTTTTCTACGGGGCCTTCACCAAGACCTGGGGATATGACTGGTCCTTCACCTGGGAGAACCTGCAGTACGTGTTCCTGAAAGGGGAACAGATCTGGAACTCCATCAAATACGGCCTCCTGGCGTCTTTAGGCGCTGCGTTGCTGGCCATGGTCCTGGCCTACATCGTACAGAAGAAGCAGGTGGGCCTCAACAAGTTCCTGGACTTCCTGGCCATCCTGCCCGGTGCCATCCCCGGTATGTTCCTGGGTATCGGATTTGTGCTGGCGTTCAACGGCGGCTGGCTGTCCCTGACGGGGACGGGCGCCATCATGGTGCTGGCGCTGCTGTTCTGGAATCTGCCCACCTGTTACAGTGCGGCAACAGCAGGCCTGCAGCAGATCGGCGCCTCGGTGGAGGACGCGGCCCTGAATCTGGGGGCCAACAGCTTCCGCTCTTTCAAGGATGTCATCATTCCGCTGCTGAAGGCGCCGTTTCTCTCGGGCTTCGTGCTGTCCTTCCTGCGGTCGGTTACCTGCCTCAGCGTGGTGATCTTCCTCTACGCGCCCTCCACCACCGTGGGCACCATCTCTGTGATGGTCCTCGTGCAGAGCGGACAGTGGGGCGAGGCGGCGGCGTTTACTGTGGTACTCATCACCATCGCATTTACCGTGCTGCGGCTGGCCCAGTGGATCCTGGGCCGCCAGGGCATCAAGCTGGAACTGTAAAGGGAGGCGGAACGTATGGATGCTTATATTGAATTTCGGAACGTCGTCAAGAAGTTCGACGACTTTGTGGCTCTGGACCATGTGTCCTTACAGATCCCCAAGGGGGCGTTCGTGACGCTGCTGGGCCCCTCCGGCTGCGGCAAGACCACCCTGATGCGCCAGCTGGCGGGGTTTTCCGAGCCGGAGGAGGGCGACGTCCTGGTGGACGGCAAGCGGATGAACGGGTTGCCGCCCTTCAAGCGCAATACGCCGCTGGTGTTCCAGGAGTATGCGCTGTTTCCCCACATGACGGTGTATGAGAACATCTCCTACGGCCTGAAGCTGAAAAAGGCGCCCAAGGAGGAAAAGGACCGCAAGGTGGCGGAGATGCTGGAGATGTTCAACCTCCAGGGACTGGATGGGCGGTTCCCGAAGCAGCTCTCTGGCGGCCAGCAGCAGCGGGTGGCCTTTGCCCGGGCGCTGGTGATGGGGCAGGAGATCCTGCTGCTGGATGAGCCCCTCAGCAACCTGGACGCCAAACTCCGGGTGGAGGTGCGGACGGAGCTGCGGCAGATCCAGCAGAAGTTCGGGATCACCACCATGTACGTCACCCACGATCAGGACGAAGCCTTGTCCATGTCAGACATCATCGCCGTGATGCGCAGGGGCCGCATCGAGCAGATCGGCAGCCCCTGGGAAATCTACTTCCGCCCCGCCACCCGCTTTGTGGCGGACTTCGTCGGCACGGTGAACTTCCTGGAGGGTACGGCCCATCGGGAGGCAGACGGCAGCCTGTCCGTGGACCACAGGGGTATGCGTCTCCGGGTGGATGAGGACACGGACCTTCAGGGTGGCGAGCCGGTGACTCTGGTGGTCCGCCCGGAGGGTATCAGCCTGATGGGGCTGGAAGAGACTGTCCCGGAGGGCACGGCGCTGCGCGGCACCATTGAAAATTACAGCTTCCTGGGTCGTATGATCCGCTACTGGGTGCGGGTAGGGGAGGAGGTCTTTGTCATCGATGACGCCAATGTGGACCTCACCGGCGCCCGGACAGGGGATGTGCAGCTTCGTTTGGATACTCGCAAGCTCCACGTGCTGAAAGGCGGTGGTGCGGATGCTGCTGGTTGACTTTATCAATGTGGGCTATGGCGACGCGATCCTGCTGCGGGAGACGGAGACACCCTTCGCCATGCTGGTGGACTGCGGGGACGCTCGCATCGGGCGCTCCCGACCGGACGGACGGCGGATCACTGCGGCGGACTACCTGCGCCGGGAGGGGATCCGGGAGCTGGACCTGCTGGTGCTGACCCACCTCCACCTGGACCACGCCGGCGGACTGACTCATTTGCTGCCGGGAGTCCGGGTGCGGGAATTCTGGACCAACTACCTCCCGCCGGAGGAGATGTGGGGTCACACACTCCCGGCAGTGCCGGGAGCTCCAGCCGGCGCCCGGTGTCTGATGACCTCTATGGGGATTTATGTAAAAGCCCTGGCCCATCTGCGAAGCCAGAAGACGGAGATCCGGCTGATCCGGACGCCCTGTGATTGCCGGCGGCTGACGGAGACATTGTCTGCCGGTGTTTTTCTGGAGGATGAAGAACTCCGGCTGCGGCAGGCTTCCATCTGGGACGCCGTCCTTTCTGGCGCGGGCAGCAGCGGGGACCTGGAGGCGCTTGACGGCTTTATCAACAACACCAGTATCCGCCTGCGGCTATCCTATGCCGGGCAGGAGATTGAGCTGCCGGGGGATGTGTATGCCTCCTGCTGGGAGCGGCACCAGCTCCCGCCCTGCACCCTCATAAAGCTGCCCCACCATGGGCACGGGGACGCCTTGACATCCCGACTTCTGGAGATGCTGCGGCCACGGTACGCCGTTATCTCGGTCTCGGATGATCGGACAGATGACTGCCCCAGCAAAAAAATTATTCAGATTTTGTCGCAGTTTGGCGTTGAATGCTTTTTTACGGATGCAGTACCGTGTCAGTATGCTCCGGATCAGCCTCATGCTGCCATACGTTTTCGGATTGAAAAGGGAGTTCTTATGGTATCGGACGTGTAAAAAGATGTGGGGGGAGGGAACCGCTCTGAACACTGGACCCCAACGATTTATCAGGATGTGAACGACTCCTGCCTGACGCACGCCGATATTCCCGCCAGGTTGGATTACAATGGGGGCTGGCGCGGAGACAACAAGTGAGAGAATCTCAAAAATTATTCCCGGATTCCTTCTGCATATTGTTCTATATGAGAGACTTTGTCCCACTATTTTATGGAATACGACGTTTATTACCCGCGGGACATACCGAGGGCATCTTGACAGTATTTCCCGTATCCAAAGCGGTTGTAACTTGGACGGATCAGCCCATCTCCACCGATGGGGTACAGGTTTCCGCCATCATCGCGTGTCAATGCATGAGCCGGAAGCGGCTTACGTGCAGACTGCAGGGCATTCGGGCAGAAATGCGATTGCGGCTTCGAGAAAAGGGCAGGCGCTTCGGCGCCTGTCACTTTCCTAAAATTAGGAATGCGCACAAAAAATCAGGATATGTACGTGGAAGGAGTCCCGTTCTGCCCGTCGTGGCGGGATAGAATGCTGCTTCCGGCCTGACGCCTGCTGTCATACGCTTTCTGCTTTTTTGCGTCACAGTTGGCCGACGCGATACCGCCCGGAGGAGACTCTGCGCTCTTGTACCGGGACGTTTTTTGCCTTTTACGGGGCCATGTAAAACAAGCCCAAATTGGTCTGGCAGACCCAACCTGGCTTTATAGCTGTTTGAAACAGCATCGGCTCATAGATGGAAATCTCAGGCTTATCTCTGCCGCACCTTGAGCAGTGGGCATTGCCCCTTTTTCTCTGCCTTTTCAAAGTGGACACAGGCTACCGCCTGGTATTGCATTCCGCTTCTCTCCCGGCTGATTTCCAAAGAAATCAGCCGGGTTTCTTGCGCCTTCAAAGAATTAGATGGCATCTGGAAGAATTTTTGCGTGGTTTTGCCGTATTTTGAGCTGCTGTGATAAGCATTTGTTGGCTTCATAGCCGAGACGATGATCTGGTGAATGCTTCGCGCTGTCTTAGGGCTCAAGCCCTTGAATGCTCTCTTGCTCCGGCTCCAGCCCACCCGGCCCTTTTCCGTGTCGCTTACACCTTTTACAGCAACATAACAGACGGCGCCGCGGTGTCATTCTCAAACTGCGGGTTTTAAATGTTGCAGAAAAAATATTATGTTAAGAAGTATGGCGGCTGTGGAGCGGGTTTATCACTCCGCGGCATGAGTAGGCGCGTAAGTCTCCCCATATACAATAGCATTGTTTTGCCGGACGGTTCATCATGCCCTTGGGCGCTTTTTGTAAGTGTAATTTACGAAAGAAGCTTGTATTCTGGCGCGTTTGCAAGACGCTGTCTGATAAGTGCGGTATATATGCACATGGGCATGGACATCCGGCGTGAGCCCGGCAGAGAAGTGCTCCCGGCATCTTGAGCGTCGCCCCGATAGCTCTCTCCCCACGAACCGGGACGATGGAGGGGCCTGTCCGTGCGGCGGTTTGCATATACGCCGACAGCCGGAAAATCCGCAAAAATGATTCAGCACCTTTTCTTTTCGACAAAATACGATATAATAAAGAAAAACGCCTGTTCCACAGCCGGGACGCTGCCTCTCCGATTGCATGGAATGGATTCGGTGGGATTTGCCGGCGGGAGCTGTTTGAAATTCAGAACACTGCGTATGGGGAGGAGACTCATGATTTCGCTGTTTCTTGTTGAGGATGAGCGGATTGCCCGGGAGAGTATCCGAGACAATGTTCCTTGGCAGGAACACGATATCCTGTTCCTGGGGGATGCGCCGGATGGAGAAGTCGCTCTGCCGCAGCTCCTGGAAAAACGGCCGGATATTCTGCTGACGGACATCAAGATGCCGTTTATGGACGGCCTGGAGCTGGCCCGGATCGTGCGGAAGGAGCTGCCGGATACCCGCATCATCATCCTCAGCGGACACAATGAATTTGAATATGCCAGAAAGGCCATCACCCTGGGCGTAAATGACTATCTGCTCAAGCCTGTCTCCAGCAGGGATATTCTGGAAGCCGTGGACCGCAGCAAGGCGCAGATTTTGGAATGCCGCGCACGGCGGATTGAGCGGCAGAGCCATAGCATCACACAGCGGGAGCTCTTTTTCAGCAATCTGTACAGCGGCATCCTGATGGGACCGGCGCAGATGTTCCAGCGTGCGGCGCAGCTCGGGATCTCTTTGGCTGCAGGAGCCTACCAGATCATCCTGACGGAGCTGGACGGTGTGATACCGGATCGGGAGGCGTTGCGGGACAAGCTGTATGCCGCGCCAATGGCATACGGCTCCGGCTTTGATGGGGAGCGGGCCACGTTCCTGCTGCTGGCGGAAGACGCGGCCGGGCTTCCCCCGAAATTGCGGGAGTTCTCTGCATGGCTGGATGCGCTGGCCGGGCAGGAGGGACTGAGCGTGCATCTGCTGCCTGGAAAACAGGCGGCCCGGCTCAGCGACCTGCCGAAAGCATACCATCTGCTGACGATTCAGAAAAAGCAGCGGGAGTCCGCAGACAGCAAGACGCTGTCCCACTCCACCTCCTTCCAGCGGGACACCCTGCTGGACTTTTTGCGGACTGGGAAGCCGTCTGCGCTTCCGTCGTTTTGGGCCCACTACCGGCCGACCATCGAGTCGGGGTATTCCTCCTTTGTCTATCGCTGCTATCTCTATACAGAGCTTTTCTTTGTGGTCCATGAGTTCTGCCAGGAAAACCGGATCCCCCTTCCGGAATCCCTGCGCCAGGAGGATCTGCTGGAAAAGCGTATTCTGCTGACGAATTCCGTAGATGATTTCCTGACACTGGCTTGCCAGCTCTGCGAAGAGGTGATGGAGGTCCGCCCCGGGGGCAGCCGGCACACGCCC
>OHMP01000611.1_pt1 | contig 17959 bp, 6 predicted proteins | sample 1569341 | NCBI WGS metagenome assembly OHMP01 (sample SAMEA3879584, study PRJEB24766) | human gut metagenome | biome: human-associated habitat; feature: feces | place: USA | collected 1985/1987 | reverse complement strand
ATCATCCATGACGGTTCGGGGCTGTTCACCGGCCTTCCCAATCCCATGACCGTGGGCCGCTACCATTCCCTGGTGGTCCAGTCCAAGGAGGACGAGCCGAACTCCCGTTTTACCGTCACCTCCCGCGGGCCGGAAGGGGAAGTCATGGCCCTGCGCTATAATGACCGCCCCTGGGTGGGCATCCAGTTCCATCCGGAATCCATCCTGACGCCGGACGGCCTCCAGCTCCTGGGCAACTTCCCGGACAACATCGTTCCGGCAGGGCAGAAGGAAAAGCGCATCAACCGCATTCTGGACACGCTGGCCGCCGGGCAGGACCTGACGGCGGACATGGCCGCCGCGGGCTTTGCGGACATCATGGACGGCCGCATGACCCCGGCCCAGGCGGGCTGCTTCCTGATGGGCCTGCGCATGAAGGGAGAGACCCCGCTGGAGATGGCCCATGCCGTCGGCATCGCCCTGGGGCGCGCCAACCGTGTGGAAGGGCTGGAAGGGGACTGCATAGACGTGGTTGGCACGGGTGGCGACGGCCGCAGTTCTTTCAACTGCTCCACCGCCACGTCCCTGACGCTGGCCGGAATGGGGTACAAGGTAGTGAAGCACGGCAACCGCGCCGTGTCTTCCTCCTGCGGCTCCGCGGACGCCCTGGAAGGCCTGGGCTTCCCGCTGGACGTGGCTCCGGAGGACGTGCAGCGCCTGCTGGACGAGCGGAACTTCGCCTTCCTGTTCGCGCCCAATTTCCATCCCGCCTTCCGCAATGTGGGCCCCATCCGCAGGGAGCTGGGCATACGTACCCTGTTCAACCTGCTGGGGCCCCTCATTAATCCGGCGCGTCCCACGCACATCCTGCTGGGCGTGGCCCGTCCGGAGCTGGTGGAACTGCTGGCGGAGACGCTCAGCCAGTCCCATATCCGCAGGGCCGCCGTGGTGTACGGCGCAGGAGGGTATGACGAGGTGACGCCGCTGGGACCCACCAAGATGATGATCGTCCATAACGGCAGGCTGACGCCCATGACCCTGGACCCCGCGGACTACGGCATCCAGCCCTGCGAACCGGAGGACCTGGCCGTTCGGTCCAAATCGGAAGCCGTGGCTGTGCTGAAGGACATTCTGGCGGGGAAAGGCCCGCGCGCCATGATGGACATGGTGATTCTCAATGTGGGGGTGGCCATGTTCCTGCTGGAGGACCACATGGACCTGGCCGTCTGCATGGCGAAGGCCCGCGAGGCCGTCTGCGCCGGGGTAGGAAGGAGAACGCTCCATGCTGCTTGACCGGTTCAGGGAAGCCAAGGCGGAGGAAATAGCCCTGCTCACGGACATGGCCTCCCGCCGGGAGCTGCCCCGTCCCTGGAAGGGGCGCAGGCCGGACTTCCTGAAAGCCATTGCGGAGCCGCCCGCCGGGCAGCCCGTGGCCGTGATTGCGGAGTTCAAGCAGTCCTCCCCGTCGCGCGGCGTCATCGCCACCGGGCTGAAACCGGAGGAAGTGGCGGAGCGGTATTTCGGCGGCCGCATCGGGTATCTGGAGCGCATGAGCCGCGCCGGGCTTCCGCTGCTGCGCAAGGATTTCATTTTCCACCAGCTCCAGGTGATGGAGACGGCGTCCACGCCGGCCTCCGCCCTGCTGCTCATCGTGCGCCTGACGCCGGACGCGCGGACGCTCCGCATCCTGAGGGAACAGGCGGAAGCCTACGGCATGCACGCCGTGGTGGAGGTTTTTGACGAGTCGGACCTGGCAATTGCCCGGGAATCCGGCGCTCGCATCATCCAGGTGAATGCCCGTGACCTGGATACGCTTGAAACGGACAGGGCTGCCTGCCTGGACATGGGGAAACTCCGCCGTGAGGGGGAGGTGTGGATCGCCGCCAGCGCCATGAGCGCCGGGGCTCATCTCAGGGAAGCCGCGGAAGCGGGCTTCCAGGCCGTACTGATGGGGACTGCCCTGATGGACGGCGGAAAGCCGGGTGAAAAACTGGCTGCAATTTTAGAAGAAACAACATGAAGAAGCATTCATTCGCAATCAAGGTGTGCGGGATTACCCGCCAGAGCGATTTGTCAACCGCCATGGGGATGGGAGCCCATTTCTGCGGATTCATCTTTCATCCCAAAAGCCCGCGTTATATTGCTCCGTCACGCGCCGCGGCCCTGGACTCCGCGCTGATCCGCCGCGTGGGAGTCTTCGTGAACCAGAACGCGGAGGAAATCATGGACATCATGAAAACGGCCCGGCTGGAATTCGCCCAGCTTCACGGCGCACAATCCCTGGACTGCGCGCGCCGCATCGGTCCGGAAAAGGTGATCCGCGTACTGTGGCCGGACCGTTATGAATCCCTGGACGCCCTTCAGAAGGAAATGGAACTCTGGGCGGACAGCTGCGCCTGGTTCCTGCTGGATGCGGGCAGCCAGAGCGGCGGCCACGGCGTCTCCCTGGACTGGAACGCCCTGGCTTCCCTGAAATCCCCCCGGCCCTGGTTCCTGGCGGGCGGCCTTTCCTCCGCTTCCCTGAATAAGGCGCTGGAACAGTGCACCCCGAACGGCATTGACCTGAACTCCGGCGTGGAAGCCATCCCCGGCCAGAAAAGCCCGCAAAAGCTGCTGGCGGCCCTTAAATCACTCATCTCCTACACCCCTTACCATATCGCATGAACAAAGAAGGATATTTCGGCAACTTCGGCGGCCGCTTCGTACCGGAAGCGCTGCGCCCCCCGCTCATGGAGCTGGAGGAAGCCATGGCCACCATCATGCCGTCCCGCGAGTACCGGGACGCGCTCCAGGACCTGCTGGTCAACTACGCGGGTCGTGAAACGCCCCTCACGTTCTGCCCCCATCTCTCGGAAAAGCTGGGCTTCCGCCTGTGGCTGAAGCGGGAGGACCTGCTGCACACCGGAGCCCACAAGATCAACAACGCCCTCGGGCAGGCCCTTCTTGCCAAGATGATGGGGAAAACGCACCTCATTGCGGAAACCGGGGCGGGGCAGCACGGCGTGGCTACGGCCACGGCGGCGGCCCGGCTCAAGATGGACTGCACCATCTTCATGGGGGCGGAGGACGTGGAGCGCCAGTCCATGAACGTGATGCGCATGAAGCTGCTGGGCGCCCGCGTGTTTCCGATTGAAAACGGTTCCCGCACCCTGAAGGACGCCATTAACGAGGCCCTGCGCTACTGGATTTCCCATCAGGAGGACACCCTGTACTGCTTCGGCACGGCGGCGGGGCCCCACCCGTTCCCCACGCTGGTCAGGCAGCTCCAGTCCGTCATCGGCACGGAGGCCCGGGCCCAGATGCTGGAACGCGCCGGAAGGCTTCCGGACGTGGTAGTGGCGTGCGTGGGCGGCGGTTCCAACGCCATCGGCATGCTCCACCCCTTTGTGGAAGATGAAGGCGTTCGCCTGGTGGGCGTGGAGGCCGGAGGCACCGGGGAGCCCGGATGCTACAACTCCGCACCCATCAACCTGGGCAGCCCCGGCGTGCTGCACGGCCACGTGACCATGCTTTTACAGGATCAAGACGGGCAGATACAGCCGTCCCACTCCATCTCCGCCGGGCTGGACTACCCCGGCGTGGGGCCAGAGCACTCCCACCTGGCGGAAATCGGCCGGGTGCATTACGGCGTCATCTGTGACGCCTCCGCGCTGAACGCCTTCCAGACCCTGACGCAGGAGGAAGGCATTATCCCCGCTCTGGAATCCTCCCATGCCGTCGCGTGGGTGCTGGACCATGCGGACGAGCTGCCCGCGGGGGGTGACGTGCTGGTGAACCTCTCCGGCCGCGGAGACAAGGACCTGGGAATCGTTAAAAAATATCTGAACCTTTAAGCCGCATCTTTCCATGAACAACATGCAGAAATCACCGTTGCAGGAAGCCGTGGAGCGCGCCCATGCCCTCGGCAGGCGCGCCGTCATCCCCTTCATCACCGCCGGATTTCCTGACAAGGAATCCTTCTGGACCCATCTGGAGCGGATTGACGGAGCAGGGGCGGACATCATTGAAATAGGCGTTCCCTTCTCGGACCCCGTTGCGGACGGTCCTCTCATTGAACAGGCCTCACGGGACGCGCTGGCCCGCGGCGTAAGCCTGAAATGGATTCTAGACGGTCTGAAAGCCCGCAAGGGCCGCTTTTTCGCCAAACTGGCGCTGATGGGGTATGTGAACCCCTTTTACCAGTACGGGCTGGAACGGCTTGCCCTGGATGCGGCGGAAGCCGGAGTCAGCGGCTTCATCGTTCCGGACATGCCGCTGGAAGAATCCGGCATCTTCAGGGATGCCTTTGACCCCCACGGACTGACGCTCGTCACGCTGGTGGCTCCCAACACCTCCGTGGAACGAATGCGGGAATACAAGCCCCATACCTCCGGCTTCGTTTACGTGGTTTCCGTGCTGGGGACCACGGGAGGAAAGGTGGACCTGACGCAGAGCGTCACGGAAACCATGCGCCGCGCCCGGGCCGTATTTGACGTGCCGCTGGCGCTGGGCTTCGGACTCCAGACGCCGGACCAGCTGGATGCCCTGCCGGAAGACGCCCGTCCGGACGCCGCCGTTCTCGGCAGCGCCCTGCTCAGGCACATTGCGGAAGGGAAGGATGCGGCGGAATTCCTGGGCAAATGGACCGGAAAGTAAAATAACATTCCCCGTTAACGTTAAAAAGAGGCTGTGCAGTTGTTCTGCACAGCCTCTTTGCTGCTGGCCGCCCGTCAAAGATAAAGTAATTTTGACGGTTTTCCGGCGCCTGCAATCAGGCTCTGTCAATAGGCATAACTGACGCCGGCGTTAAACCGGTGCGCCGTGGCCTTGCTCCTTCCCTCAAACTCGTACCCTGCATACATCCTCCAGCGCGCGTTCAACTGCAGGGCGCTGTTCACGTTCACTCTCACCCCGTTCCGGTCAGGAGACGTTCCTTCCGCTTCCCAGCGGTACCCGTTGAGCAGCCGCTCCGCCTGCGCACTTGGGTTCCTGCGGTACACGTCCGGCACGTAGCTCACCATCGCGCTGTTGATCCATTCCCGGTCTTTCAGCTCACTGCGGTGCGTCAAGCCCACTCCCACCGGTACGCTCAGGTTCTTCAGGCGCCCCTTTTCAAAGCGCCTCGCGTCCCAGCCCGTTTCCGTAAACGCCTCCTGCGTCACGTCCGTATACTCCAGCCCCAGCATGACCTCCATTGCAACGGTCTCGTTTACCCGGCGGCTCCACTTCCCGGTGAATGTTCCAAACAGGGTTTCATTGGTCCACTTGCCGTGGGACCGGCCGCCCGTGTGGAAGGAATTCATCTTGTTGTCCGTCCAGCCATAGCCTGCCGTTCCCGTCACCAGCAACGTATTCTTCCTGTTGAGAACCTTGTGCCAGCCGCCGTAGAGCATGCCGATGCGCGTCTGCTGGTCAATATCTCCCGCAAAGCTGCGCCCGCGCATCTTGCCGTACAGGTCTCCGAAGCCCAGGCCCAGGATAGCGTGGGAAGTGATTCTCCTGTCCGCTCCCACGGAATAGCCGCCGCCGTGGTAGTCAAATCCGTCCCGTACTCCCTCGGAGGCGTGGTTGAGGAAATCCCCCATGCCCTTGACCCAGTAGTTGTTTTCCGGCCCGGTGATGAAGCGCTGGGCATCCAGGTTGCCCAGGGCGGCCCGGGACATCCCAAGCGCGTTGGCGGCGCTGGACCACATGGAGTTCATAGCCAGGGTACCTGCCAGTTCCGGAAGGATGTCCCGGATGGCGGAGTCCTCGGCGGGAGTCCAGACCAGTTGGAGTTGTTCCGGGAAGCCGTCACCATCCGCATCTACCCACTGGTGGCTCCAGGAGCCCATGTAGGCATAGGGGCTGTCCACCCGGTCGGACCCGGCAGCCAGAGAATGGGCGCCGGAGAAGTCATCCGTGTGGGTCTGGTTGGAGTCCGTCAGGACGATGAAGGTACGCTGCTGCTTCCAGGAATTGTCCGCATAGAAATAATCGGCGGATATCCCCGTGTCCATAATCCCTATAGAGCCGCCCAGGGTGAAGGAATCAGAGGCGGAGATGGAGAGGCCGGTGGTGTTTGCCTGCGTGGCGGTTTCCTGAGCCTGCTTTTGCATGTCAAAGACGAAGCCGCGGGAAAGATCCACGTTTTTGGCATTGATGAAGGCGGTGGTTCCGGGGCGCAGGACGGCGTCCCCATTCGTGATGGAGAAGGAGGCGGCATTGATGACGCTGCCCCCGGTGATTTCCAGAGTGCCGTGTTCCAGAGTCATGGAGGTATCGTCCCGCAGGCCGGCATTGCCGAAGACGACATTGTGTTCCAGGATGAGGGAGCCGCCGTAGAGGGTGGTTTGTCCCTTGAAATCGCTGTAGCGGCTGGCCACGAGGTGGGCGTTGTCCCCCTGGTAGAGTTCCCCGCTGAAGATGACAGTGCCATCCGTAGCGTGGGAGATGCCGTCGTCATCCGTGTACTGGTTGAGAGAGAGGGTGACGTTTTCCGTAGAACTAAAATAAGCCGCACTGGTGATCGGATCATTAAAGCGAACCTCCTTTTCTTGGGCGGCGGCCAGCTGGAGATGGTTGGTTCCGTCTACATGAATGGCGTTGGCAACGCCGTTTACCACGGAGAAGGAGCCGTCATTGTGTTGAGTGAACGTCCCCCCGGTCATGTTGCCGCTGAAGAGCACGTCATGCGTGAATGCCAGAAAGCGGCTGGAATTGTCGGTAGTGATCCCTTGCAGGTAAATGGCTCCACCGTAGGTAGAGGAATAGTTATTGGTGAAGATGGCGCCGTTACGGATCGTGAGGAAAGAGTTAACTCCCTGCATATAAATCGCTCCGCCAGAGGAGGTGGAGATGGAGTAGGAGTCTGAGGAAGCATAATTCCCGGAGAAGGTAACATTGTTTCCCAGAGTCAGCGTTGCATGGTCTCCCTCCATATGAATCGCTCCGCCAGAGGAGTTGGAGTAGTTGGAGGAGTAGTTGGAGGAGGAGTCTGAGTAAGCATAATTCCCGGAGAAGGTAGCGTTGTCCTCCAGCGTCAGCATTGCATGGTCTCCACGCATATAAATCGCTCCGCCAGAGGAGGTGGAGGTGGAGGCGGTGGAGTAGGTGCCGGACTTGGAGAAAGTATAATTCCCGGAGAAGGTAGCGTTGCTCCCCAGGGTCAGCGTTGCATGGTCTCCCTCCATGTAAATTGCTCCGCCAAAGGAGGTGGAGGGGTAGTTGGATAAGTGGGAGGTGGAGTCGGAGAAAGTATAATTCCCGGAGAAGGTAGCGTTGTCCTCCAGAGTCACCGTTGTATCATCTCCACTCATAGCAATCGCTCCGCCAGAGGAGGAGGAAGAGGAGTAGTTGGAGGAGGAGAAAGCATAATTCCTGGAGAAGGTAGCGTTGTTCCCCAAGGTCAGCGTTGCATGGCCTCCCTCCATATCAATAGCTCCTCCGTAAGCACTATTGTTTGAATTATCAACATGGTTATTGAGAAATTGAACCTTTCCGGTGATTTCCAGAGATACGTTATCATCTGCTGTGCGTATCACTCCTGCGGTGCCATTGCTCCAGATGACGGAGTCCATCTCCAGCGTGTACTCTCCCGCTCCCAGGTCGTACAAGGGATTCTTACCCAGGCCGGATAAGTCTACGGCACAGAGTGCAGCCGGATCAGCGGAGCGGAAGTTGACAGGAACGGTTAGACCGGTAGTCAGGGAGGCGTCATCGTTGTTCAGAATCACCGTATCCCCGGCAACTAGGGCGACGGAGGAGACCAGTTCCTCCAGGGTGGAGTATATGTTATTGTCTGGATCGGAATATTGAGATGCGTCTACCATGAAGTCCGCCGCGGAGGCGGAGAAGGACAGGGAAATAATGGGAACCAGCAGAGAGGCCAGGAGGCTGCGGCGCAGCAACAAAGGAAGGATGGGTTTCATGATCAATAATAAGAATAAATATAGCCTTATGGCAAAGAGCAGAACTAAATAGCGGATTTCTAATCCGTATTTTTCTTCAGCCGCAGGAAGAAACTCAAGCAGGTACCATTTGAGAAATATCGGGTAACAGGATTGATTGTTGGAAAACTATGTATTTCTATGTGATTAAGTATTTTGGGGCATTAAGAAATTTACCGCGGCAAAAAAGAAAAGAATGAAGCATGGGGTTCTGAAAGATGAAGGGGTTTCGCTCAGCGCTTTATTTCAGAAGAGGAATTTGTCTTAAAATAATTCCCTATCATTGTAGTAGGATTGACATCGGATTAGAAATCCGTCACATGCCGGAAAAGGAGAAAATAATCATAGGACCCCGGAAGGAATAAACAGCTGGAATTCCTCTGTTGTGCTTGGAGGAGATTGATTGATAAAAGGCGGGAAAACGCGTTCAAGCCATGGAGTCCTCCAAGCTATCTGATGGCCGTTTTCCCGGGAACAAGGGGTCCCGGCCTTGGAAGTCCGTTTCTCTTCCGGATCCGTTCACTCTTCATGTGTTTCAAACGGATGCCGGTTCCATTGCCCGACCATGCGGAGACGTGCCCCGGAGTCCTGTGCAAACGCTTCACCATGCTGCGGGAGTGGAAAATTTTGGGAAAATGGACCAGAGGCATATTTAGTCATTCTTCCTCAATCTCCAAAGTGCGATTTTCATAACTTGTTGTGAGGCATATTTTTATTTTGTCCTGTCATGAAAAGAGCAAATGCGAATTCGCAATCCGCTGTCAAAGGAAAAGAATCACCTGCAACGGTTTTCTAACAGAAAGGAATTATCCCCGTTAAACAGATTTTCCCGGTTTTCTATGAAGGGATTATCTTTGAAACAGATAATCCCTTGATTGTTAAATATTATTCAATGATGAAATTTTGAATGATATGTAAATAAAGAGACGGCGGATTGCGAATTCCTTATTTATATTCACAATCATATTTCCCTTGCCGTGTTGTGGGAAAGGTTCTTTTATGATTGAATAACCCATTAATTGTCAAACGTTACATGAAATTGCACCTTCCCTTGAATCTGCTGGCCGCCCTGATAACCTCCTTCTCCGGGGTAACGCTTGGAACTGCCACCTTTGCAGGAGTTTCTGGTCTTTTAATAACAGTATCACAGGCTTATGCTGCGGATGTCGCTTTTAACGGGACACAGGTTAACGTAGCGGCGGGAGGCAGCTCCACTTATGACGTGGGCACCGTTACGGCTTCCACCACCTTGAATTTTGCCGGGGCGGGCAACGCTACGATCACGAACCTGAACGGAGACGCCCCGGAAGCCGTGCTGACAGTGAATCGCGTCGCCAACGGAGGAACGGCCCTCTCCACCCTCACCCTGAACGGGGCGGGCACCTTCAACGGCATTATTTCCCTCTATTCCAACACGACAGGGGGAACGCAGAACAACATCCTGAACCTCAATCACGCGCTGGCGGCCCAGAACGCCACCATCAAGCTGGGCGGCTATGGTTATGCGACCGGGGCCTCCGTCCTGAAAGCGGGCGTGAATACCTCCATCAGCAAACTGGTGCACAACAACACCGCGGCCCTGATTACCGGGGAGGGAACCACACTGACCATCACGGGGGACTCTTCTTCCTACGGCGGCAGCTTCGGCGGCACCGTGACAGTTGATTACACGGGGGGCGGCACGTTCACCCTGGGCAATTCCGACAAGAGCGCGGCGCTGACCCCCGCCGCCTCCGCGGATGCCACTCTTAAAATCAGCAGCGGAACGCTTTCCCTGTTTTCCGGCAATGTCAACTGGTCCCAGAAGCTGGTCATGGGGGACGGCACAACGCTCACCGTGCAGGACGGCCCCGCCGTTTCCGGATATTATAACTATGACGCCACTTCCATCAATGGGGACGGCTTTACCTTCTCCGGGGCAGCCACGTTCGGCACCGGAGTGAACCTCACTACCCAGTACGGCAAGAACATCAAATTCACGGGCGTGCTTACGGCCGCCTCCGGCTTTTCCATCAGCGGGACCGATAGCGAGTACACTTATTACACCCTGACCGGCACGGAAAACCAGATCGGCGGGACCATCGCCATCACCCGCAACTCCACTTCCCTGGGCATCAACGCTTCCGGTTCCCTCGGCACCGCCGCCGTAACTACTTCCTCCGGCAGCCAGTACCTCACTTATTACGGTACGGCGGGAGAAGCGGCGGACGTCATTGACAACTCCATCACCGGGGCAGGCAACTTTGTAGCCCAGTCAGGCTGGGTGCATCTGTCCGAGAACGTAGCGCTTACAGGCACCTACACCGTCAATTCCGGCGCCGTACTCTCCAAGGCGGGCTCCATCAGCGCCGCGCTTGCGGGAGGCAGGCTGGATGCAGGCAATGGAACCATGAATGTGACGGGACTGACGGGGAATGGAACCATCTCCGCCTCCGCGGGCACCATGAATTTCCAGGACGCCTTCACAGTGGGGGAAACGATGGGCATCCTCGCCAACGGTTCCGGAACCATTACGGGCAATGTAACGGTGGACGGCGGACGCCTGTACTACACCTCCATGGACAATGTGGGCAGCGTGCTTCAGAACGTGACGCTGACTTCTGGCCTGATTGATTTTTCCGGTTTCCAGGAATTCCAGGACCTGTTCGGTTCCGAAGCCCTGGTGAATACCTCCTACAACCTGGGCGTTGACCTGGGGACGGGGTTCACGCTGGCGGATATTGACGAGTCCCTGTACACCATCACCACCGTTGACGGGAAAACGGTTATTACCTTCACGGGATCCGGCGCGTATGATACCGCATGGGATTCCGCCTGGGGGCTGGAAAACGCCCCCACCTCCGGCGCCGGAACACTGGCGGACCAGCAGACGCTGGCCCTGTACAACATTCGCGCCGCGTCCATGCAGGAGGGCTTCGGCTCCGTGAACGTCGTGACCGGAACGGGTGACCTGACGGGAGTGACCCTGGCAGGCGGCTATTACAACACTGCAACCAATGCAACGGCCACGGAGATCACTACCGGCATCTGGACGGATGTGCTGGGGGGCAATTACGGCCTGATCATCGGCGGCAGTTATGCCAACAACTGGAGCGGCACCGGCAAGTGGAACATCACGGGTGACGTCCATACCCAGATTCAGGGGGATACCTCCGTCAACTGGGTGGTGGGCGGCAACTACAAGGACGGCCAAGCTGCCGGCATTACGGGGAACGTTTACGTGTCCGTGGACGGAAATGCCGTGGTCAAGGGGAGCGTGATAGGCGGTGGCACCGCGGCCCACAACTCCACCAACAACATTGACGGCAGCACCTTTGTCGTGGTGCGCAGCATGCAGAGCGTGACGGATGAAACCGTCTCGCTCAATTCCGTAGCCAGGGGCTTCATCATCGGCGGCAGCGCCTATGAAGCCAACTCCACTTCCAGCGCCGCCATCACCGGAAGCACCAATGTGACGATTGACCTGGGGACTGCCTCCGGCACCTTCGTCAAGAGCATCGTGGGCGGTTCCTACTCGGGCAGCTCCGGAACATATACGATCAACGGGGACTCCAACGTCAGCATCACTGCCGCCAGTGACGCCGTCTTTACCGGGGCCATTTACGGCGGCGGCTACGGCACTGCCGGAACTTCCACGGTCAGAGGCAATTCCAACCTGACGCTGGATGGCGGCGCCTATACGGGAGCCCTTTATGCGGGCGGCGGCGGAGCAAGGTCCGCCGTGAACGGGAACGCCACCCTCACCGTTAAAAAAGCCGTGTTCCGAGCGGGCAGCACGCTGAATGTGTCGGAAGGCACGGTAGGGGGCACCTCCTCCCTGCTTCTGGGCGGTTACGGCAATACGGCGGACCAGGCCATCTCCTTCTCCAATACGGTCATTACCGGCTTCGACATTGTGACCATGTTCCAGAACTCCTTCTTTACGGGGAACCTGAAGGTGGACGGCTCCAGCACGCTGGCCCTGGCGGGAGACGCCGGAACGGGAATCAACGTGAATGGCACGTTCGCCCTTTCCGCGGAAGGGGAATTGAATCTGGACCTTACCGGGTTTGGCGCCTTGACGGACGGCATGTCCGTGCTCTCCACCACCGGACTGACCAACATCTCTTCCATCAAGGCCGTCTTTGCGGACGGCGTGGCGGGAACCATCACCCTTTCCAACAATGGCAGGGACCTGGTTTACACGGCGGAAACCCTCCTGCTGTGGGCGGGCGGTGAAAACGGGGTCTGGAGCGCGGAAAACATCTGGACGGACGGCGGCACGCCCGCCACGTATGCGGACGGCCTGGCGGTTTCCTTTGCAGACCAGGCCGGAGTCGCCACCTCCGCGGTGCAGCTTGATTCCGAGGTTTCCCCCGGCTCCATGCTGGTCCGCAACACCACCACCCGCTATGAGCTGGCGGGAACCGGAGTAATTGCCAATACCGCCGTTACCAAGGAAGGCACGGGAACCCTGGTGCTGGGCTCCGCTTCCATCCTCGGTACGGGAACCACCGTAGCCGTGAACCAGGGCGTTCTGGCGTTCGGGTATGATACGGACCTGCCGGCCACGGGCATCACCTGGGGCGCGGGTTCCTCCCTGGGAGCGGCCAACGGCGCGACGGTCACGGTGAATTTGGGAACCGTGACCAACCCGGCGTTCTCCCTTGCCGCGGATACCAACTCATTCATTAATCTGGTAACGCCTTCAGACCTTACCTTCGGCAATAACATCACGGGAGCCGGCTCCGTCCGGAAAACCGGTACGGGGCTGCTGAAATTGACGGGGGCCAACTCCGGCCACCTGATCGTGCAGGAAGGCAACGTCCAGATAGGGGGCGGCTCCACTGCCATCAATTGGGGCAGCGCCGGTTCCTCCGTCACCCTGCAGAACGGCACGTCCCTGATCATTGCGGGCAACAGCGCCCACCACACCATCGGTTCCGATCTGATTCTGGGCACGGCCGCATCTGACGCGGTCTCCCTGAAATGGGTGGACGCCTCCCAGGCAAACGCCACCAATTACCAGCATAACTTTACGGGAACCGTTACCGTCAACGGGGCGGCCACCCTGGTGGGCCGGGACAACTGGGCCAAGGAAATGGGCTTCACCGGAACGCTTACAGGCGCAGGCTCCCTGACCTACAGCCGCGGAGGGGGCGATGGCAGGTACAACTCCAACGGCAAGCTCATCATCGGCGGTGACGCCTCCGGATTTACCGGCATGATCACCATGAACGCCGCCAACGGGTACAGCACGGGGCTTGACATGCGCACCTCCATGGCGCAGGGCGGGGTCACCCTCACGTCCGGCACGGATACCACGGGATTCGCCTTCATGCGCGTGCTGGGGGATATTGAAATCGCCTCCCTGGACGGCACGGCCAACTCCCAGGTGGGCGCCGTGGGGGGAGCGCGTACGCTGACGGTGGGTTCCGGCACGTATAACGGCACCATCACGGACCACGGCGTTGCCATCGCCTACGGAGCCACCACCATCTCCTATGACACCACCGGAGTCCTCTCCCTGACCAAGGTCAGCGATGAAACCCTGACGCTGGGCGGAACGGTCAGCTACACGGGGCTGACGAACATCCAGGGTGGAACCGTTGCCCTTACTGCCGCAGGGGCCACGTCCCTGGGGAACATCACCATGGCGGCCAATACGCGGATGACGACCGCCGGGGCCCTGAATCTGGCGGCCAGTTCCACGCTGACCCTGGATATAAGCTCTTCCATCGGCGTGGGTGGGGCCTTCGGGGCCGGTACGTTCAACCTCACCCTGAATGGCCTTGAAGGCATTACGGAAGCCGGGGAATACACCCTGATTTCTGCTGCCAGCGGACTTGATGCCGCCAGCGCCATCTTCAACTGGGCCGGCTATACCGGAGACGAAACGCTGATTTACACGCTCGAACAGACGGGCGCCACCCTCAAGTTGGTGGTGACTTCCGCCGGGGACGTTTGGATCTGGCAGGGAACGGAAGGCATGACCTGGAGCGACACGAACACGGGAGCCCAGTGGGGCATTGACGGCTCTGCGGATACGGCCGCCGGCCAGAACCTGGTCTTCAACAGCTCCGGAGCGGGAACCGTCACCCTGTCCGGCGCGGTGAATCCGGCCTCCATCACGGTGAACAACGCCGCGGGCAGCGACTATGTATTCGCCTCAGACGGCACCGGAAAAATTGCGCAGGGCACGCTGACCAAGCGCGGCGAAGGCAAGCTTACCCTGAACCTGGACAATACGGGCTGGGCGGGAGCCATCTCCCTCCAGCAGGGCGAGCTGGTGGCCCAGGTGGCCAACTCCCTCGGTTCCGGGGCTGTCACCATTACGGGTGGCACGCTCACGCTGGCTACGGCTGACGTCCAGCCGGGCATGGGCATGATCAACCTTCAGGGCGGGAGCCTCAATCTGGCGTCCGGCGCCTTTGCCACGGCGTTCACCGCAGACAACATGACGTGGACGGACGGCTCCCTGATCCTGGGTGAAAATGTGACGGCTACCGCCGCCAAGGCCCTGGCCAACGGAAAAACCGTGGAACTGGCCGCCGGCTCCATGCTGACGGTCAGCGGCGCCAATGACAACACGGCGCTGAACCTGGATGCCTCCGGCACCGGCACCATTTCCGTGGGCCTGGGAACCAGCTACGGAGCCAATGTCCTGAACATGAGCACGGCATTCCAGGGAACCCTGTCCGTGACATCCGGTTACTTCCAATTGAACAACGTGACCATGGGAGCAGACGGCACCGTGAACCTGGCGGACTCCAATGTCCGTGCGGAATGGAACGGCACGGCCGGGGGCGCCTTTGCCAATGACATCATCTTTACGGGCAACCAGATATTCGCCACCAAGGACTTCACCCTCAGCGGCGATCTGAGCGGAACGGCGTTCTCCACCCAGGGCGGGGGCAACATCACCCTCACGGGCGGCGTCAATCTGGACGGACAGCTCAAGGTGCACCGCGGCACAGTTACGGTGAACTCCGCCAATGTGACCAAGCTGGGGGACAGCATTGACATCCAGAACAACTCCACGCTGGCCTTTGCCCGCGACTTCTCCTACGGCGGCGTCATCAGCGGCACGGCCGGCAGCACGGTATCCGTAAACGCCGGAACGCTGGAGCTCACCGGAGCGAACACCTTCCTGGGCACCCTCTCCATTGCGGGCGGCGCTACGGCGCGGCTGGGTGACGGGAGCGCCTGGGCCGGGGCCCTCTCCGGAGCCGGTTCCCTGGTCGTCGACACCACGGGGAATATAACGCTGGCGGCCGGCAACACCGGGTTCACCGGTTCCACTACGCTCTCCGGAACGGGCACCGTCACCCTCGCGGGGGCCGACTCCCTGGGGTCCGGGCGGGTCACCGTCAACAACGGGATTCTTGACCTGGCCTCCCAGAATGCGGCCAACGCCATCCTGATCACGAAGGGAAGCCTGGCAAACGCGGGAGCTAAAACCACCGGAAACGTGGAAGTGGCCGCTTCCGCCGGAACGCAGGGCGCCCTGAACACCATCAATCTGGGCGGTCTGTCCGGCTCCATGGTCGGCTCCATCGTCATGGAAGACTACTCCCGGCTCACCGGCATCTCCGGCGGCCTGGACATGACGGGAAAGACGGTGACGCTGAAACTGGATTCCGGCAGCCTTACCGCGGGCGGAACAACCGGGCAGGGCGTCATTGATGCGGACAGCCTGACGCTCTCCGCCGCCAACACGACCATCAACCTCAGCAACCAGGGCGTCCTGGACCTGCTCTCCGCCAACCGGGATTCCGCCGACGGCGTAGGGCTGGTGCTGACGACGGGAACGCTGACCGTGGACAACTACAAGCAGATAGCCTTCTCCCCGCTTCTGGCCTCCCTCGGTTATGCCGTGACGGAAGTCCTGGGCGCGGACGGAACGCTGATGGTCAGCGGCAATACGGACCTCGTCTACCTCGTGGACACCACGCCCAACTCGGACAACCCCAACATCAGCGACTACGCCGCCCTGGATCCCTACAAGGCCGTGGGCATCAACGGAACCACGCTCAATGTAAGCCTGAACGGTGCTCCTGAAGCCTCCCGGAACGGAGACGGCCTGAAAGTCAGCAACCTGATCGGCAGCAATGGCGCTCTGGTGGTGACGAATACGGCGGCGGACGCTGCCGCCAACCATGCCGTGGTGGACCTGATCCAGAACGTGGACGCCGGAGGCAACAGCTACGGCGGCACCATCAGCGGGGACCATGTGGACTTTATCAAGAAAGGAGCGGAAACCCTCACCGTGGAAGGCAGCTTCACCGGAAATGACTCCATGCTGAGCTCCACGGAAGGGAACATTGTCCTGAACGGTACGGGCAACAGCCTCACTACGCTGGAGCTCGCCGGGGGAGACATCACGCTGGGCGGCAGGAATGACGGCGCCTCCCGCGTGACGACGGTGGAAAACCTGGCCTCCGGCACGGGTGGAGGAACCCTGGACCTGGGCCGCGGCGCCCAGCTGGTCCTCACCGGCCAGCAGGCCGGCAGCCATGTGACTGATGTGACCATCTCCGGTGACGGCACGCTGACCCTCGGAGGAATGGGAACGGACTCCTCCCTGACGCTGGGCAACGGCTCCTCCCTGGACGGCGTTCTGCTGGACATCCGGGAAGGTTCCGCGCTTTCCACCGCGGCCGGCTCCGTGAATACGGTCTCCGGCCTGACGGGCGGGGGCGCCCTGAAGCTGAGCGGCGCGGAAATGACGGTGGACTCCTCCGCCTCCCATACCTTCACCGGTACGCTGGACGGCGCATCCGGAACGCTCAACGTCAAATCCGGCAACGGCAGCGTGCAGACCATCAAGGGTGCGGGCAATGCCGGCTACAACCTGAACGTGAGCGACGGCGGCGCGCTGACCCTGGCCGGCGCGGCTGCGGAAGGCGGTAATCCCGCCCAGGCTGCCTACAAGGGCATTACAGTGAACGGAGGCACGCTCAACATCGGCAGTGCGGACGCTCCCAAGACCCAGTTGACTCTTGGCACGGACGGCTTGAGCGTGACGGGGAACAGCACGGTTACCATCACCACGTCCTCCACCACGGTGGATGGCCTGGGGAACCCCTTCGTCACCTCCAGCGGAAACATTACGCTGGGCGACGGAACGGGAGAAGTGACGCTGGTCATGACCAACCTGGACACCCTGGTGACGGGGAGCACGGAAACGCTGAACATGGAACTGTTCAAGACGACGGACGGCGCGCTGGTATCCCTGGGCGACAACGTCACCCTCCAGGACATGATCCTCAGCTCCCTGTATGAAAACCTGTCTCTGACCACGAATGACAGCATGACGGCCATCATCCTCACCGGCACGGCGCGCACGGAAAACATCTTCCGTGACTCCTCCCTGACGCGGAACGCGGCCACCGGGGCGGACCTGCTGTGGAACTCCCGCTACCATATGGAGGAAGGCACCACCCTGCGCGACTTCTACACCTCCGTTCTGCTCTCCCAGAACGCGGGCGACTACTCCGGCGCGGCCCGCAAGCTGGCCGCCGCCGCGGGCAGCACGGTCACCAGCCTGGGCATCGCCCAGCGTGACTCCCTGCGCGACCAGATGGGCTGGATCCGCAACCGCGTGGCGCAGATGGGCGTGAACCCCGCGTACGTCCATGAGGACATGCCGTACTTCCACATGTGGATGCAGGGCACCGGGTCTTATGCCAAGCTGGACACCAAGGGGGATGAAAGCGGCTATGAGCTCACCACCTGGGGCGGAACGGTAGGCATGGACGTGGACATCAACGACAACTTCCGCTGGCGCGGCCTTCACGGCCAACTACGGAAGCCTCACGGCGAATGCGGCGGATACCGCGGACGGTGACCTGGACAGCTACTACGTCAACCTGTTCGCCCGGTACCAGTCCCGTAAATGGTCCCACCTGCTTATCCTGACGGGCGGCTGGAATGATGCCAAACTCACGCGCACGGTGGATTACGGCTCGGGCTCCTACCAGGCCCACGGCAGTACCACCGGGTCCGGCTTCGGCGCCATGTACGAGCTGGCGTACGACATCGCCCTCAATGAAGACAAGAGCGTGATTCTCCAGCCCCTGTTCAACGCCTCC